>LFIK01000100.1_pt1 | contig 54337 bp, 54 predicted proteins | sample 643401 | NCBI WGS metagenome assembly LFIK01 (sample SAMN03777447, study PRJNA286221) | soda lake metagenome | biome: soda lake; feature: Kulunda steppe; material: water; isolation source: sample T5-Br brine of Lake Tanatar-5 | place: Russia: Kulunda steppe | collected 2010-07
CCCGGCAGGCGCAGCGTACGCAGACGGGAGCAGCACCCCCCACGCAACGTGTGACCGGTGACGTCGCGGGTGCGACGTCACGTGGGTCTGATTGCGGTGCGTCGACGGCTCCTTCACCTTCGCCGAGCATGCAGCCGTCCGGAGACAGCCGTTTCGCTCGACCGTACGAAGATCGCGAGCGGGTGAGACCGCTCGGCGATGAACCCTTGCTGATCCGTGGCGGTGAGCTCAAGATCGAATCAGACCACATTCAGGTTCGATTCATGATTGTCGATCAGCGCATGCTGACGTTGAACCTGGCCAGCGACGAGGCCAGCGCCACGCTCAACCTGCTGTTGCAGACCGCTGCGCGCGCCGACTGGGGCTTGTACGACGCCACGGCGGCAGCCGCCGACGCAGGTGGCGGCAAGGGGGCCTACCATTGAGCGCATCACGCCATTTCCGGACATGTTCCATTGGTGTTTGTCGAGGAGTTACCATGCACGTTTTCAGCCGTTTGTTGTTCGCCCTGCCGGTCATTGCCGTCCTGTTGTTCGCGCCGGTCTCGGCGGATGAGGTTGCGCCTGCTGCGCCGTTGCAGTTCGACGATCCCGATGCGCTGGTAGCTGCACCGGACATGCCACCGCAGCCGGAGTGGGATATTGCGGCCACCCACGGCGACTGGCTGATTGCTTGCCTGCAGAACCCGGTCGAGGCGGATGCACCGCCGCCGTGCCGGATGATCCAGACGCTGGACATGGAGGCCGACGAGCAGCGTATCCGCTTGCTCGAGATCAGCATTCAGCTGCTTGACGATGGCGTGCACCTGGTTCAGATGGCGTTTCCGCAGGGCGTTGATCTGCGCCCCGGTATCGCCATGCAGATCGACGATGGTGACCAGTTCGACGCGCCGTATGCGGTCTGTCTGCAGGGCAGCTGCCAGGTGATCGCCAATCTCGGCGATGATGTGGTCGATCAGCTGCGTGTCGGTCAGGTGCTGCGCATCGGTTTCCGCTTCTTCGGCGAGGAACAGACCGTTGCACTGGAAGCATCGCTGAACGGCAGTAACGCAGCGTTTGCCGATCTCGCGGAACGCGCCGGCAACTGAGCATCCCGGTATCGCTGCTGTGCATCACCGTTGCATCAGCGGCTGACCAGTTTCAGGCCGGCGGCCAGCAGCGTCATGTGCGGGAAGTTGCTGGCAGACGCGCCCTGCGCCTCCAGTAGCCGCCAGGGTGGCGAACGGCCGGGAGGCAGTCGTAGCGTCAGCGGCCGGTCAGGAGACTGCATCGCCAGTTCGCGCAGCGTTGTCTCGCTAACGCCTTCGGTGGCAACGATGACGTCGGGCATGCCGCTGTCATGTGTGGTTGGATCGGCGACTGCCTTGCCGTTTCTCGCATCGACATGGCGCAGCGTCGTGCTCGCCCCGGCAGCTTTCAACCACGCGGTCCAATCGTCGATGTCGACACCGGCAAGGCGGTCGTGCACCAGCAACAGGGCCGTCAGTAACTCCGCCTTGCCCTGACTCGACTGATCCATCACGGCCCCCGATCTGTTGCCGTGGCGTCGTCTCTCGACGTCACGCAAACAGTGTTCATGATGCAGAATTGCACCGTGTTGCAAACGGTTTTTCGAACCGAATCGGATGCTTCTGAACGTTTGCAGTGGTGGATCAGCTGTCTGGTCTGTTCTGTTGCCAGTCGATCAGCACGCTGATCAGCGCCGATGCCTCACGAGTGGCCAGAATGCGAGTGTGGCGCTCGCCCGGTTGACGTTGACGGGAGATCAGCCCGCTGGTCTCGAGGTCACTCAGAAAGCGGCGAGCGGATGTGGTGGGTAGCGCGCAACGCGCGGTCACGGTGCGCGACGTCAAGGGTGTGCCGTTCAGCGTTTCGAGCACAATCTGTAGCAGGATTGCCCAGTGCTGATCCCTGAACGCCTGATGCGGGAAATGTGCTGCGCGCAGCCTGGTCAGATTGAACAGGTCGGTCAGCGCAGCGGCGTCACCAGATGCCGGGCCATGGCTGGCAGACGGACTGCCATCGTGACCGGCATCCCTGACCGGCAGCGCAGTGGATGGCTGCGGTTGAACGGTCCGGATGCGGGCAGAACGGCCGATCCCTTCCTGCAATGGCTGTCGGGTCGCGGCAATTCCGCGTCGTGCAGTCTTGATCGCGGTGAGCGTTGCGGCGATCGCCGTCAGCAGAGCTGTCTTCGCGTTTGCGCGCTGGCCTGCCGCAAGAATCTCTTCCCTGCGAGAACCGATGTCGCCCGTGTCTGCCACCACGCGCACCGTGCCGTACCGATCCGTGTAGTGCAGCAATGCGTCATTTCCGGTGGTCTGCTGGTCGGTCCGGCCGGGTTGCACGCCACGCAGGCAGAGGATCTCGCTGCAGCAACCGGGACTGGAAACGGCACGCACCCGGCTGACCCACATCAGATCGAGCCGTGCTTCTGCTGGCAGGTACTGGACAATGACGCCCGATGTGGTCTGATCACTGGTCATGTCGGGCAGGATGTCCGGCGCGACCGCAGTGGTCGACAGCTGCTCGCCAGCCAGAGCGTCGGTCAGCGCGCGCGCCGCCTCCTCCGGAAAGCCGATCAGCAGGACGGGCGTCAGGCTGGAAGGATCACGCATAGACCATTAGCGGGAATACCATGGGCAAGGCAGAGCACGCCGTCTGCATTGCGCGAGTCTGGCATATCGCTGTTGGTTGAATGTGGCGCGGTCACGCAGATTCGCTCCGATGGCGGTTTTTTTGGTGCGTAGGAACGCTGCTTGACCGTGATGGAACGCTTTGCTGACAATGCGTTGGTGGATGGTCAGAATGGATGCAATCGTCTTGTGGCGGTGCGTTGCCGGATTCTCTGGCGTGGATCGGTTGTTGAAGGGAGTCGCTGGGTATGCGTCGAGAGAATGGCTGCCCGATGGTGGTCTGGGCAGGAGCTGGGCAGTCGGCGACGCTTCGCGCGTTGATGACTGCGGCTGAAGCGCAGGGGCTGGTCAGTACGCGCGTCGAGTCGGCGATCGAGCTCTCTGATTGTCTGCGTGCGTGTCCGGATATGCTGGCGGTCGTCGTGTGTCGCAGCTTGCCCTGGCTGGACCACGATCAGGTCGTAAAAAGCCGGGGTGGCGTCGTGTCGCAGCCCTTGCTGGTCTGGCTGGGGGCCGTGATCGACGCGGGTGGCAAGCCAGGCGATGCGCCGCCGCCAGCGTCACCACCGGCGGGCAACGACGCGCTGCGCCTCTCCGGAACGGTCGATGAGATCGTTGCGTCGTTGCGCTTTGTCTGTAACAGCTACGCACGCGACCGTCACCATCAGGCGATACTGTCGTTGACCGACGACACGCTCGATCAGCTTGATCGCCAGCTGCAGGCCATTTCGCGTCAGGTCGCTGCGTTCAGCCCGTTGGGCGATCGGTTTCGGCCGAGTCATGCCCAGCCAGACCCCCGGTTGTTCGCCGAGCTGTTGCGCCACATCCGCATCAACGAAACGCGAAAGCGCTTGTTTCCACAGAGTCTGTTCGCCGATCCGGCATGGAGCATGCTGCTCGATCTGGTGCAGAACCGCATGGTTGGCCGCTCGGCGTATGTCTCGAGTCTGGCGGTGGGGGCGGGCGTGGCGCTGACCACAGCGCTACGCCACCTTGCCACGCTGGAGCGGCTCGGGCTCGCTGCGCGCACGCCCGACATGACCGATCGACGGCGGACGCTGGTCGAGCTCACCGATGACGGTTATCAACGGATGTGTCGCTTTCTGGAGGCAACGCTGCACGTCGATCAGATCTGATCAGCGTGCCTTCAGGGCTTTGTGCTGCCGTCGTCGCCGCCCGCGCGTGGTGGGCGCAGCCGCAGACCTGCCACCATCGCAGCAACGAGCAGGCCGATGGCAAGCAGCAGCACGGCGATTTCGCCTTGCCAGCCGAGCAGCAACCCGCCGACCAGTCCGCCGAGGAATGCACCACCGAACTGCCAGGTGGCGTAAACACCGAGCGCCGCGCCGCGGATCGCTGTCGATGCGTAACGCGCGGTGAACGCCGGCAGATTGGCCTCGAGCAGGTTGAACCCGGAGAAAAACAGCCACAGCGCCGGGAGCAGGATCCAGAGCGTCTGCGTGGCTGTCAGCAGCGTTGTGAGTGCCACGATGACGGCAACGCCGGGAGCGAGAATGCCGGCACGCACCACCTGCTGGCCGTGCCGTTCTCCACCGCGGATCGCGATCGCGAGCACCGGGATGGTGAGCAGCAGCACCGGCAGGTAGACCATCCAGTGCGCACCGAGCGGCAGATCGTGGACGTTGATCAGCCGCGCCGGGATGATCAGGAAAAAACAGGTCAACGCGACATTGAGCGCACCGACAGTCAGGTTCAGTCGCAGCAGATCCGGGTGCTGCAGCGCTGTGCGCAACGCGCGTGCCTGCGGCATCGGCAGCGCAGCCGTCGTCCGCCGAGGAACCGCCGGTACCAGCGTGAACAGCGCCAGCAGCGCAATCGCCGCGAGTCCGGCGGTGACCCAGAACAGCCCGGCGAGGCCGAACCGGCCGGCAATCATCGGCCCCATCACCACCGCGAGCACGAACGACAGCGCGACGCTGATGCCGATACTCGCCATGACACGCTGCCGGCGATCTTCCGGGCTGAGATCGGCGGCGAGTGCGAGCACGGCGGCGGCAATGGCGCCGCTGCCCTGCAGCGCGCGCCCGATCACCACGCCCCAGATCGACTCCGACAGCGCGGCGATGACGCTGCCGAGCAGGAACACCAGCAACCCGCCGGCAATGACCGGCGTGCGGCCGATCCGGTCGGAGAGCTGCCCCAGCGGAATCTGCATCAGCGCTTGCGTCGCGCCATACGCGCCGAGCGCCAGCCCGATCAGCGCCGGTGTGGCATGCCGCAGTTCGGCGCCGTAGACCGCCAGGACCGGCAGTACCAGGAACAGGCCGAACATGCGCAGTCCGACGATGCTCGACAGGGCGATGGCGGTGCGCAGCAGGCTCGGGTACATGCCGTCCGATCGGGTGTCTGATGGAATGCGCAACAGCTTGCTGGCAAGCGCAGCGGCGCGCAAGTCAGCGTCAGCCGAAATCGCTGCTCACATGCCCCGATTGCGTGGATCGGTTAGACTGATCGGTTACCCGGCAAGCTGATTAGGGCCTCGCATGGAATTTATCGAGATCTACGGTGCGCGAACGCACAATCTGCGCAACATCGACCTGCGTCTGCCGCGTAATGCGCTTACCGTGATCACCGGTGTGTCTGGTTCCGGCAAGTCCTCGCTCGCCTTCGATACCTTGTATGCCGAGGGGCAGCGGCGTTACGTCGAGTCGCTCTCGACGTACGCTCGGCAGTTTCTGTCGGTGATGGACAAACCGGACGTTGATGACATCCGCGGCCTCTCGCCAGCGATATCCATCCAGCAGAATGCCGGCTCGCACAACCCGCGATCGACGGTCGGTACGATTACCGAAATTCACGACCACCTGCGGCTCTTGTATGCCCGCGCCGGCGTTCCGCGTTGCCCCGAGCACGGTCAGGATCTGGTGGCTTACCCGGTCAGCGGCATCGTCGACGCGGTGCTGGCAATGCCCGACGGGCTGCGGCTGATGGTGCTTGCGCCGATCAATGCGGGGGCTGGCGAGCCCGGGCGGCCGGATGGCGAGATCACCGCCGATCTGCCGGCGTTGATCCAGTCGCTGCGGCGTCGTGGGCTGATTCGCGCGCGCATCAACGGCGCCGTGGTCGATCTGGACGATGCTGCGGCTGTCGACGAGCGGCTCGGCAGCGCGACGGACGCGCCGTGTGTCGAGGCGGTCATCGACCGATTTCGTGTTCGTGGCGGTATGCGTGAGCGGCTCGCCGACTCGGTCGAGACCGCGGTGGTGTTGGGTGACGGCGTCGTCCGGGTGGTTTCGATGGATGCCGACACGCCGCTCGATCGGGTCTTCACCACCCGGCATGCCTGCGCGATCTGCGGTTACACGGTGCCGACGCTCGAGCCGAAATTGTTCTCGTTCAACAGCCCCGCCGGCGCCTGCCCGACCTGCGACGGTCTCGGCACTGTGCGCTTCTTCGACCCCGAGCGTGTTGTCGTCAACTCCGAACTCAGCCTTGCCGGTGGCGCCATTCATGGGTGGGATCGCCGCAATGCCTATGCGTTCCGGTTGATCGACAGCCTGGCGGCGCATTACCGGTTCGACCCCGAAGCGCCTTATGCCACACTGCCTGACGGTGTGCGACAGGTGCTGCTGCACGGCAGCGGCGACGAGCAGATTGTCTTCGAGTATCAGCAGTCGGACGGCAAGCGGGTGCAGCGGACGCACGCCTTTGAAGGCGTGCTGCCGAGTCTGGAGCGCCGCTACCGCGAGACCACTTCGCAGGTGGTGCGCGATACGCTCGGCAAGCTCGTTGGTGTGCGCAGTTGCCCCGATTGTGACGGCACGCGGTTGTCGCAGGCCGCGCGGCATGTCTTTGTCGGTGACCGCCCGTTGCCGGCACTGCTCGCCATGACGATTGCCGAGTGCCTGGCGCATGTCGATGCCTTGGCGCCGGACGGTGCGCGCGGCGTGATTGCGGCGCGCATTCTGGTCGAGATCCGTCAGCGGCTGCGGTTCCTGATCGATGTCGGTCTCGACTACCTCAGTCTCGATCGGACTGCCGGGTCGCTGTCTGGCGGCGAAGCGCAGCGTATCCGTCTGGCCAGCCAGATCGGCGCCGGGCTGGTCGGCGTGCTGTACGTGCTCGACGAGCCGTCGATCGGCCTGCATCAGCGTGACAACGATCGGCTGCTCGACACGCTGCGGCGGTTGCGCGATCTCGGCAACACCGTCATCGTGGTCGAGCATGACGAGGATGCCATGCGTGCTGCGGACCATCTGGTCGATATCGGCCCCGGCGCGGGTGTCCACGGCGGCACGGTGGTTGCTGCCGGGACGGCCGACGCGGTGATGGCGACACCCGGTTCGCTGACCGGTGACTATCTGGCCGGGCGCCGACGCATCCGTCAGCCCGCGCTGCGGCGGCCGGCCGGCGAGCGTGGTTGGCTGGCGTTGCGCGGTGCGCATGGGCACACGTTGCAGCATGTCGATGTCGACATTCCGATCGGTCTGCTGGTCTGCGTGACCGGCGTCTCCGGGTCGGGCAAGTCGACGTTGGTCAACGAGACGCTTTACAAGGTCGCGGCACGCGCGCTCAACAAGGCGGGTGTCGATCCCGCGCCGGTGCAATCGGTCGACGGCCTCGAGCAGTTCGACAAGGTCGTCAACATCGATCAGGGGCCGATCGGCCGCACGCCGCGGTCGAATCCGGCGACGTATACCGGCTTGTTCAACGGCCTGCGCGAGCTTTTTGCAGGGACGCCCGAGGCGCGTGCACGCGGCTTCGGCCCGGGCCGTTTCAGTTTCAACGTCAAGGGCGGGCGTTGCGAGGCCTGCCAGGGTGATGGCCTGGTCCGCGTCGAAATGCACTTCCTGCCGGATGTCTACGTTGCCTGCGATGTCTGCAACGGCCAACGCTACAACCGCGAGACGCTCGAGGTGACGTACAAGGGGCTCAACATCCACCAGGTGCTGTCATTGTCGGTCGCCGAAGCGCAGCCGCTGTTTGACGCGATTCCGGTGATTGCCGGCAAGCTGCAGACGTTGATCGACGTCGGGCTGGGATACGTGCAGCTCGGTCAGAGCGCGACCACACTGTCGGGCGGCGAGGCGCAGCGGGTCAAGCTGGCGAAGGAGCTCTCGCGCCGCCAGACCGGCAACACGCTGTACATTCTCGACGAGCCGACCACCGGTCTGCATTTTCATGACATCGATCTGCTGCTCGGCGTGCTGCAGCGGCTCTGCGATGCCGGCAACACGGTGGTCGTCATCGAGCACAACCTCGACGTGATTCGTGCCGCCGACTGGCTGATCGACCTGGGGCCGGAAGGTGGCCACCGTGGTGGGCAGATCGTGGCGGTCGGCACACCGGAAACTGTCGCGCAGGTGCCGGCGTCGCAGACGGGACGTTATCTGCTGCGAGAGGCCGGTACCTGAGCGGCGACGTCAACCCGGCAGCAGATGCGAGATCGCGTCACGTTCCTCGATCAGTTCGCGCTCGGTCGCCTGCATGCGTTCGCGGCTGAACGCGTCGACATCGAGCCCCTGAACGATCCGATAGGCGCCATTGGTGCAGGTGACCGGGAACGAGTAGATCAGCCCTTCGGCAATCCCGTAGCTGCCGTCGGACGGAATCCCCATGCTTGTCCAGTCGCCGTCGGCGGTGCCGAGCGCCCAGGTGCGCATGTGATCAATCGCCGAGCTCGCTGCCGAGGCGGCGCTCGACGCGCCGCGCGCCTGAATGATCGCTGCCCCGCGCTGCTGCACGGTGGGGATGAAGCTCGATTCATACCAGTCGCGTTCGACCAGTTCGCCTGCCGCCGTTCCCTTGACGGTGGTGTGGCTGATGTCGGGATATTGCGTCGCCGAGTGATTGCCCCAGATCGTCATGCGGCGGATGTCGGTGGTGTGCGCGCCGGTCTGTGCGGCGAGCTGTGCCAGCGCGCGGTTGTGGTCGAGCCGGGTCATCGCGGTGAAGTGGGCGGGGTTGAGATCGGGTGCGTTGCGCTGCGCGATCAGCGCATTGGTGTTGGCCGGGTTGCCGACGACCAGCACACGCACGTCGCGCGCGGCGGCGGCGTTGAGCGCCTTGCCCTGTGCGGAGAAAATGGCGGCGTTGGCTTCGAGCAGGTCCTTGCGTTCCATGCCCGGGCCACGTGGCCGCGCACCGACCAGCAGGACGTAGTCGGCGTTGTCGAACGCTTCCTCGGCCTTGTCGCTGATGGTGACACCGGCGAGCAGCGGAAACGCGCAGTCGTCGAGTTCCATTACGACCCCACCCAGCGCGCCGAGCGCAGGTGTGATCTCGAGCAATTGCAGGATGACCGGCTGATCCTTGCCAAGCATGTCGCCAGCGGCGATGCGAAACAGCAGGCTGTAGCCGATCTGGCCTGCGGCGCCGGTGACTGCGATGCGAACGGGTTGCTTCATGAGTGTTCTCCTGGTGCGGTTCCATGATCCGACGGAATCCCATCATCGGTGCAACGCGAAATCCGTCTCCGCGTTGCACCGCCGTCACAAGTCTAGCAGCGAGACCGCCTTCCTGCGCGATCAATCCGGAACGCAGCGCCAGCAGTCACTCGGCCTGGACGGTGATGCGTCGCGCCTGCACGCGCTGCTGTTTGGGGATGACGATTTCCAGCACGCCGTGACGGCTGCTCGCCGAGACGCCGTCGGCATCGGCGCTGTCCGGCAGCGAAAAGCGCCGGTGAAACACGCCGCTCACCCGCTCGACACGGCGATAGCCCTCGCGCTGGTCGGTCGCGACATGCTCGCGGCGTCCGCTCAACGACAGGATGCCATTCTCCATATGAATGTCGATGCTGTCCGGGTCGACGCCGGGGATGTCGGCGTGAATCAGGTAACGGTCCTGCTCTTCGCGGATATCGACAGCCGGGACCCAGTCGCTGGTCGCCATGGCGCTGCTGTCGCCGCGTGTCTGCTGATCGAACAAGGTGTTCATTTCATTGCTGAGCTGATTCAGTAGGCTCCAGGGTTCATAACGTCGTACGTTCATGGTCTTTCTCCTGATGCAGAAGGACAGTTGTCATGGATCGCTGAGGCGACCCCGGAACTCCTGGCATCGGTGGTTCGGGAGTGCCTCTTGCCAGCAGGGTGTCGTGCCTGTCGGGCTGGATTTGCTGGCCCATTGTTGAAATGGCGGTGGTTGTTTGCCGTTTCAAGTGGCTGCGCGCTGCCGGTTCGAGGGTCTCGCTTGAACTCGCGTGGCGGTGCTGGTATAAACACGCATCCTGTGAATTGACGGCCAGAGTCTGGCCCGCTTCCCGCTTGTCAAGGTGATTGATCATGTCCAAGGTATGCCAGGTAACCGGCAAGGGTCCGATGGTCGGAAACAACGTGTCCCACGCCAATAACAAGACGCGACGACGGTTCCTCCCGAATCTGCATCATCATCGCTTTTGGGTGGAAAGCGAAAAACGCTGGGTGCGCCTGCGGGTCTCCGGCAAGGGGCTTCGCACCATCGACAAGCTCGGTATCGACTCCGTGCTTGCCGACATGCGTGCACGTGGCGAGAAGGTCTGAACGGTTCCGAGACGAACATCCAGGGGGTTAGAGTCATGAGAGACAAGATCAAGCTGGTGTCGAGCGCCGGAACCGGCCATTTCTACACCACCAACAAGAACAAGCGGAACACGCCCAACAAGCTCGAGTTCCGCAAGTTCGATCCGGTCATTCGCCAGCACGTCATGTACAAGGAAGCCAAGATCAAGTAACGCGTTGATCAGCAAGGTTTTCTCAGGTGCCTGAGCTGCCCGAGGTCGAAACCGTCCGGAGCGGCATTGCTCCATGGGTCGTCGGCCCAGCGGTCTCCTCGGTTGCAGTTCGCGATCGACGTCTCCGTTGGCCGGTCCCGGAAAACCTTCACCAGACGCTGCATTCGCTTCGATTTACGCGCGTTGATCGCCGTGGCAAGTATCTTCTGCTGCAGTCCGCTGCCGGTCGCTTGCTGATCCACCTCGGGATGTCCGGCAGGTTGTGCTTTCTTCGCGACCCCAGCCCTCCCGGGCGTCACGACCATGTCGATGTGGTGTTCGGCGAGCATGGACTGCTCCGCTATACCGATCCGCGACGTTTCGGCTGTCTTCTCTGGGTTCCTGCCGGTGAGCAGCATCCATTGCTGTCACGTCTCGGCCCGGAGCCGTTCGACGCGTCTTTCAACGGCCGTTACTTGTGGGAACGTGCCAGAAACCGACGTCTCGCCGTGAAAGCGCTGATCATGGATGCGTCGGTGGTGGTCGGGGTCGGCAATATCTACGCCAACGAGGCCTTGTTCGAGGCCGGTATCGATCCGTTCCGGATGGCTGGGCGTGTTTCCCGGCAGCGCTACGAGCGACTGGTCGACGCGATTCGCTCCGTTCTGCGTTCGGCAATTGACGCTGGTGGAACAACATTGCGCGATTTTGTGGACAGCGAGGGGCGTCCGGGCTATTTTGAACAATCACTGAGGGTCTATGCCCGGGCTGGGCAGCCCTGTCCGCGCTGCGCCTTGCCTTTGCGGGTTCACCGCCTTGCACAGCGCGCCACGTACGTTTGTCATACCTGTCAGCGATAATTGTTCACGAGCGGTTGTGCAGGCGGTAGTGGCTGTATCAATGTGTGTTGTCGGCGGTCATGAGCATTTTTTCGTGTTAGCATGATTGATTGTACGTCGACGGGTGTTGGCCCGTTGTTCAGGTTCGCGCTCAAACTCGGTCGAGGTCGCAGTAATGGAAAGGGTGATTGGTTTTGACATGGGGTACGGGTTCATCAAGGTCGCCGATGGGCAGCGCAATCTGCGCTTTCCAAGCGTCATCGGTGAGGCGGTCGGTCGCCAGCGCGGGACATTCGGCATTCAGAAGCAGGCCGCCACCAGTGATGATGATCTCAGTGTCACCATCGGCGATCAGACCTATTTCGTTGGTGATCTTGCCATCCGTCAGTCGCGCGTCGCGCACCGCGGTCTGTCTCCGCAGCGTGCCGAGGGTGATGATCTCAAGGTCCTGTTGCTGAGCGCGCTCAGCATGGTCTGCCGCGAGCCGGCCAATGAGTTCTATGTGGTGACCGGCCTGCCGCCCGGCCGCATGCACCATGCTGACCAGCTTGCCGAGCAACTGCGGGGTCGATTTGCCGTCACCCGCCATCAGGGACGCCGTGACGTCGAGTACGCGATTGCACTCAATACCGTCGAAGTCGTCCCGCAGCCGCTCGGAACCTACTGGTCGCAGGTGCTCGACGAGCGCGGTGGCGTTCTGGAGCATTCCAACCTGTTGTCCGGTCGCGTCGGTATCGTTGACATCGGTTTCCGTACCAGCGACTTCGCCACCGTGATCGACGGCGAATACGCGCCGGCGTTCAGCCGGACCGTGCCGGTCGGCATGGTCAACAGTTACGAGTCGCTGGCGCAGATTCTCTCCGAACGCTATGGGCTCGAGCGCGAAACGTACGCGCTCGACAACGCGATGATCGAAGGCGCGATCAACGTCAACGGCCGGTCTGAAAACGTCGCCGAAATCCGTGACGAGGCGCTCACGCAGCTGGCGTTGAAGCTGATGGTCGAAGTGCGTTCGACCTGGCAGATTGCCGAGTACGACGCGGTTTTGATTTCAGGCGGCGGTGCGCACATGCTCGGCGAGATCATGGCCGCTTCGGTCAAGCAGTGCCTGCTGGTCGACAACCCCAGCACCGCGAATGCGCGTGGCTACTATGCATGGGGAATGCACCGCAGCTTCAGTGGGGGTGGTCAGGGCTGAGTCGCTGGTTGCCCATCTGAAGGGCTGGTCGTGACGTGTTCATGTTCAGCCTTCCAGATGGCGGCGAATCATCAGTTTGCTGAGCAGCCCGCCACGTGGTCCGAACAGGACTGACGCCGCGAAGAACATCCCGGCGATGAGGATGATCGCCGGTCCTGATGCAATGCCCTGATGATACGACAGCAGCAGCCCTGCATATCCCGAGACCATCGCCATTGACGTTGCGGCCAGCATGATCGAGCCGATCTCATGCGACCAGTAACGCGCCGCAGCAGCCGGTACCATCATCAACCCGACCGACATCAGTGTACCGAGCGCATGAAAGCCGCTGACCAGATTCATGACCACCAGTGTCAGAAACAGCAGGTGCCAGATCAGCCCACCGGCACCGATGGCCCGCATGAATCCGGGGTCGAAGCACTCCATGATCAGTGCGCGAAAGCTGACTGCCAGCAGAAACATGGTGATCGACGCGATGCTTGCGACCATCAGCAGTGATGCGTCGTCGACCGCCAGAATGCTGCCGAACAGGATATGCACGACGTCCATGCTGCTGCCCTGCAGCGAGATCAACATCACGCCCAGTGCCAGTGCGATCAGAAACAGCGCGGCGAAATTCGCATCTTCGCGCTGATCGGTGAGGCGACTGAGCAGCCCGGCGAGCAACGCCACCGTCAACCCGGCAACCATCCCGCCAATACTCATCGCCGTCAACGAAAATCCGGCGATCAGAAAGCCGATGGCGGCGCCAGGCAGGATGGCGTGCGACAGCGCATCGCCGACCAGGCTCATCCGCCGGAGCACCAGCAGCACGCCGAGAGGTGCCGAGCCGAGCGCAATCGCCAGACAGGCAACCAGCGCTCGTCGCATGAACGAGAATTCGGCGAACGGCTGCCAGAAGAATTCCGCCACTGCGGTCAGACCGCGAGCCGCTCGCAGACGCCGGCGCGATCGTCCCAGGCTTCGGCCATGGCGCGCGCCTTGAGCAGATTCTCGGCGGTCAGTGCGCTCGACGTTGGCCCCCAGGCAATCGGCTCGCGGGCGAGCAGCAGTGTGTCCGGGAAGTGGTTCCTGACCTGCTCGAGGTCATGCAGAACGGCGATGATGGTTCTCTGCTCGCCATGCCAGCGTTTGACCACGCCAAGCAGATCGGTGGTGGTTTTTGCATCGATGGCGTTGAACGGTTCATCAAGGAGAATGATCGGCGCGTCCTGCAGCAGCATGCGCGCAAACAGCACGCGCTGAAACTGGCCGACCGACAGGCTGTTGATCGGACGCTGGTCGAAACCGCGCAGGCCGACAGCGATCAATGCCTCCCAGGCCTGCTCGCGCTGCCGTGGGCTGAGCCGCCTGAACAGCCCCGCGCGTTGCCAGTGGCCGCTGCAGACGACATCGAACACGCTCATCGGAAACTGCCGGTCAACGTCGGCCTGCTGTGGCAAGTAAGCAATGTCGCGGCGCTGTTTGCCGCGGTGATCGATGCTGCCATGCGCAGGCCGTAGTGCGCCGATGAGTCCCTTGAGCAGCGTACTCTTGCCGGCACCGTTCGGGCCGACCACGGCGGTCAGCGTGCCGCGGTTGAAACAGCCGGTCAGATGATGCACGGCCGGCCGTCGGTGATATGTCAGCGTCAGATCGTCAACCGCGATCACACTGTCCGGCGTTGAACGACGATCAGCATCAGGTTGATGGTTCGGTTTCCGAGAAGTCGGCATTGGTGTGCGTTATCCAGACAAGGGCGACAGGCTTAGAGGAGTGCCCAGTAGACACCGGCCCAGAGCAGGGCGATCAGCAACAACACGACAAGAAGCCTCGTGACCAGGCCAGTCTGAAGAATGCCTGCGCGTTGTTTCATGAAACATCGCCCTGACGTTGCCATGCTTGCTGACCGCAATCGAATCAATAATGTTATACCGTTTCAAGTGTTGCCGCAAGCAGCGGTTGCCCGGCGTTACTGCACGATCGGTGCGTCGCGGCGCTCGAGTTCGTCGATCAGGCCATCGAGGCCTGCCCGTCTTGCCCGGCTACCGAACTCGTCGCGGTAGTTGGTGACGAAGCTGATGTTTTCGATGACCATATCCCAGATCTTCCAGCCGTCGTCGGTGGCGATCAGCCGATAGGTGACCGGCATGCGCTCACCATCGATGTTGAAGTCACCGCGGACACTGACCCGCCCACGCGCATCCGGCTCGGTCGTCGAGCGCAACTCGAGGAGCTGTTCGTCACGTTCGATGACCCGCAATGCGTCGTCGAGGTTGCTGGTCAGGAGGTTCGCATAACTGCGTGCGAGATGGCTGCGAAATGCATCGACGAAGCGATCGCGTTGCGCGTCGCTGGCGTCGCGCCAGTGCGTGGTCAGCACCAGCTGCGACATCAGCCTGAAATGAATATGCGGACCGAAGACCGCATCGATCAGCGCTGCAGCAGAATCGGCATCGTCGCGGATCGTTTCCTGGTTTTCGATCAGGACTGCTAACGCGTCGTCAAAGACCGCGCTGATCAGTCCGTCCGGCGTTGACCGGTCTTCTGTGGCCGCCAGCAAGGGTGCGAACAGTAACAGCGCGGCCAGCAGCATGCCTGTCGTTGTGGTGAGCAATCTGTTCATGGGCAAGAGGTTCCAGAGTCAGTTTCTGAGTCGCAGGGCAAGCTCTTTTGCAACTGCAGGGTGAACGAATTTCGACACGTCGCCACCGAGTCGAGCCACTTCCCGCACCAGACTCGACGAGATGAATGCATACTTCTCGGCTGGAGTCAGGAACAGTGTTTCGACCTCGGGCATCAGCTGTCGGTTCATGCTGGCAAGTTGAAATTCGTACTCGAAGTCGGAGACAGCGCGCAGGCCGCGAACGATGACCTGTGCCTGTTGCGCGCGAGCAAAATCGGCCAGCAGCGTATTGAAAGTGGCAACGGTAACGTTGTCGAGGTGCGCCAGCACGACCTGCGCCATTGCCATGCGTTCGTCGATGGTGAACGCGGGCGACTTGGATGGCGACGGATAGGCAGCAATGGCGATCACGAACGTGTCGAACAGCCGTGCACCGCGTTCGACCAGATCGATGTGCCCATTGGTGATGGGGTCAAAAGTCCCCGGATAGATTGCCTTGATGCGCATGGCCGCCTCCCCTTCGCTGGCTGATCGTCGGGCTTGTGCAGGCCTGGCGGGTCGATCAGGCCTCCAGCGACATGGAACCACTATCGACGGCGTTTGCCAAACCGAATCTGACCTGTCCGGCCTGACCCTCTCGAAACCACGCCCAGCCATCGGCCAGTGCCGGCGGCGGGGCATGGCGCGGACTCTCGATGTAGACCAGAGCGCCGGGGGCCAGTGACAGTTGGCGCATGACCGTTAGGCTGGTGTCGCAGAGCAGCGCCGCATCGGCATACGGCGGGTCGAGAAAGACCAGGTCGAATGGACTGTGTGCAGACTGCAGATAGCGACGGGCATCGCTGGCGACAATCGAGACTGTTTCAGCCGCGCCGAGTCGGTTGTGGTTGTCGCGCAACGCGCGAATCAGCGCCCGGTCATGTTCGACCAGCACCACGCTTTGCGCTCCCCGCGATGCAGCCTCGAAACCGAGGACACCGCTGCCGGCGAACAGATCGAGGCAGCGTGCGCCCTGGATCCGTCCTTGCAACCAGTTGAACACGGTCTCGCGGACGCGATCCGGCGTCGGGCGCAGTGCCGACGCCTTGCCGAGGTGCAGCTGCCTGCCGCGCCAGTGGCCGCCGACAATGCGGACCCGGCTGTGGTTTGCCATCAGTCCGGCAGCCCGGGGCCGACCAGCACGGTGACCATGCGCTCGGGGTCGATCAGGTTCAGCCAGCTGGCGGTTGCCGCCTCTCGCTCGACGGCATCGATCTGATCGGTGAATGCCGTCAGGTAGTCGTCAGGCAGTTGATAGAACGCGACCATCGACACCAGCCCGGCGATACCGGCGTTGCTGTCGAGCGACAACGGGAACCCGCCGCTGATGTTGCGTGCAGCCGCATCGAACTCGTCGTCGGTGAAGCCCTGTTCGGCGATGCTGGCGAGCTCGGCGTCGAACACGGTGAGTGCTTCGTCGACACGGTCAGTTCTGACCTGGGTGCGCAGCACGAACGGCCCTTCGACGCGCAGCGGGCTGAAGCCACTGCTGACGCCGTAAGAAAGACCACGCTCTTCGCGCATCGCCAGACCGAGGCGCGACGCCAGGCTGCTGCCGCCAAGGACATGATTGGCGACCAACAGGTCGAAATGCCGTGGATCACCACGCTGATGCGCCAGCTGGCCACGCAGGATCACCGTCTGGCTGCCGGGCATGTCGATGGTGACGGTCTGCGGGCCGTCAGCGGTTGTCGCTGCCGGTAGCGGTGGTGCTGCCGGGCCGTCGGGCAGCGCCTGCGACAGCGTGGTGGCGATCTGCTCGGCTTCGACGCGACTGATGTCACCGACCAGTGTCAGGACAGCATTGCCACGCGCCAGATACCGTTGATGGAATGCAAGCAGATCGTCACGGGTGATCTGCCGCAGTCCTTGGGCAGTTCCGCCCGGCGGGCTGGCGTAGGGGTGGTCGCCGTACAGCGCCTCCCACAAGGCACGTTCGGCAACCGCCGTTGGCGTGCGCTGTGCCTGCTCGAGACCGATCAACAGACGGCCACGCGTCTGTTCGATCGCATCCTCGGGGAAGTCCGGCTGGCCAATGATCTGCGTCAGCGTGCGCAGCGTGCGGGCGAGCGTCTGAGGGGCGTTCAGGCTGCGCATTTGAATCCGCGTCTGGTCGCGATTGCTGCTGACCGATAACTGCGCGCCCTGATCGTCGAGCCGTTGCGCGATGGTGTCGGCATCGAGTCCTGCCGCGCCCTGTTCGAGCAGCGCGCTGGTCAGCGTGGCGAGCCCGGGCAGGTCGCCGTCGCGGGCGCTGCCGGCGTCGAACGTGAGAATCGCGTCAAGCAGTGGCAGTGTGGTGGATCGCACGAAGTGAACCGACAGGCCATCGGCGGTTTCCCAACGCTCGAAAGACGCTGCAGTTGCCTGCGGCGCGAGGAGGGACCAGAGCAGCACGCCGAGTCCGCCAAGCCGCGTCCAGCGGCGAACGTTGCCGGCGGTGATCGGCGATCGGGAGTCACGTCGTGTCGACGCAGGATGCTGTGTGACGGTCGTGATCACGAGGATTCTCCTGCAGCGGGTGAGGGCTCGGACACCGTCGACTCGACGACCGAGTCGCTTGCCGGTGGCTCGGGGAGGACGTGCATGACCGTCAGACGCGGGTCCTGCAGGTAGCGCGCCGCCACCGCCTGAATTGTCTCGGGATCGATCGACTCGATGGCGTCGATCAGGGCATTCATCGACTCCCAGCCGATTCCGGTGGTCTCGAGCAGACCAATTTCCATCCCTTGCGCGAACAGTGAGTCGAGACGGAAGATCTGCCCAGCACGGACCTGCACACGCGCTCGCTCGACTTCCTCGACGGTGACGCCGTGCTCGATGATGTCGGCGATCTCGGCGCGCAGCGCCGCTTCGAGCGTGTCGAGGTCGACGCCTTCAGCGGGCATGCCGCTCAGTTGAAACAGTGTGTCGAGCCGCTGGATCGGGCTGTACCGGGCCGATGCCGATGCGGCCACTGAGGCCTGACGAATCAGCCGGCTCGGCAGGCGGGCGCTACGGCCGCCGTCAAGTATGCGCGCAAGCAATGCCAGCGCATGGCTGTCGACCGCATCATCGGCGGTTGCGAGTGAAGGAACCTGCCAGCCCATCAGCACAAACGGCGTGGTTCTGTCATCGACAGCGACTGCGCGCCGCTCGCCGAAACGGGGATCTTCGACCAGATCGCGCACCACCGGGGCGGGGCGCGGTTCCAGTGCGCCGAAGTGCTCGTCGGCGAGTTCGAACACGGTGCCCGGCTCGACGTCGCCGACCACGACCAGCAGCGCCTGATTGACGCCATACCAGGCGTTGTACCAGTCACGCACGTCGTCGAGCGTCATCACGTCAAGGTCGGACGCCCAGCCGATGATCGGGTTGCGGTAGGGGTGATTCTGCCAGGCAAGCGCCTGGAAGCGTTCCTGCGCGAGCCGGAACGGGTTGGAGTCGACCACCTGGCGGCGCTCCTCGCGGATGACCTCCATTTCCCGGTCGAACTCGTCCTGATCGAACTGGATGTTGGCAAGACGGTCGGCTTCGAGTTCAAGCACCAGCGCCAGGTGGTCGGCGCTGATCTGCTCGTGGTAGGCAGTGTAGTCACGGCCGGTGAAGGCATTGAGCCTGCCACCCTCGCGGCGGATCAACGTCTGGAACGTGCCGGTGGGGCGTGTCTCGGTGCCCTTGAACAGCATGTGCTCCAGCGCATGCGAGACGCCGCTGGGGGCAAAACGCTCGTGACTGGCGCCGACCGGAAACCACAACTGCACGACAACAACCGGTGCGCGTGCGTCGGGTCTCACCAGCACCCGCATGCCATTGTCGAGCTCGGCTTCGTGCACCTGAGGCGAGTGCTGGGAGGCTGCAAGCGGTTGCGACACCCAAAGCACTGCGCTCAGCGCGAACAGGGCGGCGATCAGCAGGCAGCAAGATCGCCAGCGTGTGGTATCGGGCTGGGGTGTGGCCAAGTGCGTTGCCGTGATGTCCATGTTGGCTCCGGTTGGGCTGTGCCGGCAGGCACGTCACTGCGAAGACGTTCGCGCTTGCCGGGAATGCTAGACTGTCTCTCCAACAAGTCGATCATTGACCATCAGGATCATGCAAGGGTTCATGAACAGGTTGAAAAACAGCGATGATGGCGGGCGCAAGCGCGGCGGACTGTTCACCCGCCTGCGCGAACGTCTCGGGCGGACACGTGAGAGTCTGACGCAGGGGATCGCCAGCGCCTTTGGCCGTGGCCGACAGGTCGACGCCGAACTCCTCGAGGACATCGAAACCCGTTTGTTGCTTGCCGATGTCGGGGTCGAGACGACCACCCGGATCATTCGTGAGCTCGAATCAAAGGTCAAGCGTGAGGCACTGTCGGATCTTGACGATCTGCTGCGTGCGCTGCGTGTCGCGATGCTCGAGATCCTCGAGCCGTGCTCCTCGCCGCTGCGTATCGACCCGGCCAGGGCGCCTTACGTGGTGCTGGTGGTCGGCGTCAACGGCGCTGGCAAGACCACGACCATCGGCAAGCTTGCCAGCCGCTGGATCGACGATGGCCACCGCGTCATGCTCGCCGCAGGTGATACGTTCCGGGCCGCTGCTGTCGAGCAGCTGCAGCGTTGGGGCGAGCGGGTCGGTGTGCCGGTGATCGCGCAACACAGTGGCGCGGATTCGGCATCGGTGATCTTCGATGCGCTGCAGGCGGGCAAGGCGCGCGGCATGAACGTGCTGATCGCCGATACGGCTGGCCGTTTGCATACGCAGAGTAATCTCATGCAGGAGCTGGCCAAGGTCAAGCGCGTGCTGGGAAAGCTCGATCCCGATGCGCCGCATGAAACGCTGCTGGTCCTGGACGCCAGCACAGGGCAGAACGCACTGTCTCAGGCTCGCCAGTTCCACCAGTCGGTCGGCGTCACCGGCCTGGTGCTGACCAAGCTGGACGGAACGGCGAAGGGTGGTGTGGTGTTTGCCATCGCCGACGCGCTGGGTTTGCCAATTCGTTTCATCGGCGTCGGTGAGTCGCCAGAGGATCTCCGCCCGTTCGATGCCGCCGAATTCGTCGATGCGTTGCTCGGCGACGCTGGGCGCGAGGGAACCTCCTGAACGTTTAGCACTCTGAGTAGGGGAGTGCTAATATTGCGCAACTTGATCGGATCACGTCCGATCACTGCTGAATCAGGAGGATGATCATCATGGGGTCCGCACTTGCTCCGGTCTCTTTATCCCGTCTGCCGCTCAACGTCGGCAGCGAGGATGCCTACATTCAGGCGGTCAACCGGATACCGGTGCTCTCCTTCGACGAGGAGCAGTCGCTCGCCCGGTCATATCGCGACACGGCGGATCTGGATGCCGCCCGGCAGCTGGTGCTCGCGCATCTGCGCTTCGTCGTGCATGTGGCGCGGGGGTATTCAGGCTACGGCCTGCCGCTTGCCGACCTGATCCAGGAAGGTAACGTCGGCCTGATGAAGGCCGTCAAACGCTTCGATCCGGACGTCAAGGTGCGTCTGGTGTCGTTCGCTGTGCACTGGATCCGTGCCGAAATCCACGAATTCATTCTGCGCAACTGGCGCATCGTCAAGGTGGCAACGACCAAGGCGCAGCGCAAGCTGTTCTTCAACCTGCGTAGCGCCAAGCAGCGGCTGGGTTGGCTCAGTTTTGATGAAGTCAATACGGTTGCGCGTGATCTCGGCGTCAAGCCCGAGACAGTGCTGGAAATGGAATCGCGCCTCAGCGGGCATGACATTTCGTATGACCCGCAGCCCGACGATGACGACGACGATGTTGCCCGATCACCGGCTGCCTATTTGCAGGACGCTCGGCTCGACCCTGCGCAGCTGCATGAGGAGGGCGACTGGCAGTTGCACCAGTCCGAAGCGCTGGCTGATGCGCTGGCAGAGCTCGATGAGCGCAGCCGGGATATCATCGAAGAGCGCTGGTTGTCCGATCGGCGCACCACGTTGCAGACGCTTGCCGATCGGTATCAGGTGTCGGCAGAGCGCGTCCGTCAGCTGGAAAAGGCCGCGCTCGGCAAGCTGCGCAATTCCATGCGTTGAGCATGCGCTGACCATGCTGCGCTGGTTGGGGGGTGCAGGGACTCTGCAGACGGTGTAGAGTTGATCAGGTCGAGTTTGATCGAGTCGGGAATCCGCGAGCGACGCGGCATCGCCGGCAAGTGGCCGAGTTTCTGCCGCAGATCATGGGCATCGGTCTTTTCAAGGATGAATCGCAGCGCCAGGCTGCGTGACGCAAGGAGGGTCTGTCATGTCGATCAGTCGTTGGCCTGTGGCCGAACGCCCGCGTGAGCGTTTGCTGAATCACGGCCCGGAAGCGCTGTCCGATGCAGAGCTGTTGGCCATTTTTCTGCGCACCGGCGTCAAGGGCCGCAGTGCTGTCGATCTCGCTCGTGACCTGCTCGGCCATTTTGGTGGTCTTCGGCGGCTCCTCGATGCCCAGCGTGGTGATTTCTGTGCCAATCCCGGTCTTGGTGATGCCAAGTATGCGTTACTCCAGGCGGTGCTCGAAATGGCCCGGCGTCACCTCGCCGACGAACTCCAGCGCGGTGACGCGCTGACCAGTCCGGACGCAACCGGCCGCTACCTCGCTGCCAAGCTCAGACATTTGCCGCATGAAGTGTTCTGCTGCCTGTTTCTGGACAACCGTCATCGGGTGCTGTGTTTCGAGGAGATGTTTCGCGGAACCATCGACAGCGCGAGTGTCTATCCGCGCGAGGTGGTCAAGCGGGCGTTGACGTGCAACGCTGCGGCGGTCATCCTTGCGCATAATCATCCATCCGGCGTTGCCGAGCCGAGCCGGGCGGATATCCTGATCACCGAGCGGCTGCGCGAAGCGCTGGCAACGGTCGATATTCGCGTTCTTGATCATCTGGTGATCGGCGACGGCCGTCCCGTTTCGTTTGCCGAACGTGGATTGTTGTAGCGAACGCTTGCAAATGTGTTTTCCGAGCTCACGATGCTGACCTGACTGACCCTATGACGTATCTCGCATGATGATGCAAGCGCTCGAAGGCAAGCACATTCTGCTCGGTGTGAGTGGCGGGATTGCCGGCTACAAGAGCGTCGAACTGGTCCGGCGCTTGCGCGACGCCGGTGCGCTGGTGCGCGTGGTGATGACGCCCGGTGCTGAAGCCTTCGTGCAGCCGCTCAGCTTTCAGGCAGTCTCGGGTGAGCCAGTGCGTACGGTGCTGCTCGATCCTGGTGCCGAAGCCGCCATGGGCCACATCGAACTCGCGCGCTGGGCCGATGCCGTGCTGATCGCGCCAGCCAGTGCCGATGTCATCGCCCGTCTCTCGCAGGGGCTGGCTGGCGATCTGCTCGCGACGCTGTATCTCGCCACCGACGCGCCGGTTGCCATTGCGCCGGCGATGAATCGGGTCATGTGGCAGCACCCGGCAACGCGCCGCAACGTTGCTACGCTGCTGCGTGATGGTGTGCAGGTGTTTGGTCCGGCCGAAGGCTCGCAGGCCTGTGGTGAAGTCGGTCCCGGGCGCATGCTTGAGCCGCCACAACTGGTCACCGCGCTGACCGGCATGCTCTCGCCGTCGGTGCTACAGGGCAGGCGGGTGCTGGTGACTGCCGGCCCGACCCGCGAGCCGCTTGATCCTGTTCGTTATCTCAGTAATCACAGCTCCGGGCGGATGGGGTTTGCCATTGCCGCGGCGGCGGCGCTCGCTGGTGCCGAGGTGCTGCTGGTTGCTGGCCCCTGCGCGCTTGACACCCCGTTCGGCGTTGACCGGGTTGACGTCGTGACTGCGGTCGAGATGGAACAGGCGGTGATGGCGCATGTCGCTGGGCAGGACATCTTCATCAGCACCGCTGCGGTTGCCGACTATCGCCCGATCACGGTGGCGACGCACAAGATCAAGAAACAGCAGCCGGGGTTGACCATCGAGCTGGCGCGTAACCCTGACATTCTCGCCGCTGTCGCGGCGCTGCCCGACGCGCCGTTTACCGTTGGCTTTGCTGCCGAAACGCAGGATCTGCTGACCGAAGCGCGCCGCAAGCGCGACGCCAAGGGCATCGACATGATCGCTGCCAATCTGGTCGGTGTGCCCGGTCTCGGCTTCGATGTTGCGGACAACCAGCTTGATGTGCTGGTGGGTGACGCCTGTCACCGACTCGGCCCCGGCGCCAAGACGCGACTGGCTGATGAACTGATCGCGTTGATCGCCAGGAGTCTGCCGGCATGAGACGGCAGATCGAGGCGCGTGTGGTCAATCCGCTGCTCGGTGATGCCATGGCGCTGCCGGACTATGCCACCGGTGGCGCGGCCGGCATGGACCTGCGAGCCTGCCTCGCCGATCCTGTCACCATCGATCCTGGCGGGCGGCAGCTGATCGGAACCGGGCTCGCGGTGAACCTGCAGGATCCGGGGCTGGTCGCGATTGTTGCCTCGCGTTCCGGGCTGTCGCTGCGGCACGGCGTGCGCGTTGCGCAGGGTTGTGGTGTCATCGATGCCGATTATCAGGGTGAAATCTGCGTGATTCTTGCCAACGACAGTGACGAAGCGTTTACCGTTTCCCCGGGAGAGCGCATTGCGCAGCTGCTGTTCATGCCGGTCACGCAGGTGGAATTACACTGCGTCGAGACGTTTTCGACCCGGACCGGGCGTGGTGATGGTGGCTTCGGGCATACCGGACGCGGATAGATCTGCCGCGCCGCCAGTATGCGTTTGCGACGCGCCGGAATACAGCATCCCAGGAATACAGCATGCACCGTGTGTCTGAGTGAATGGAGCGTGACGCAAGTATGGAAAAGCCAGTCGATTCTGCCGGGCCTGTTCCGGCGCGCGAGCTGTTTCGCGCATACGATATCCGCGGCGTCGTCGGCGGCGGGCTGGATGCTGCGGTTGCTCGCGCGATCGGCGCGGCAATCGGCAGCGAGGCAATGGCGCGGGGTTGTGCGCCGGTGGTGGTCGGCCGCGACGGCCGCCTGTCCGGCCCCGAGCTGGTCGACGGCCTGATCGCCGGTCTGCGCGGGACCGGATGTGACGTGGTCGACATCGGCATGGTGACGACGCCAGTGCTGTACTTTGCCGCCATGCTGGTCGGTTCCGGGTCCGGCGTGCAGGTGACCGGCAGCCACAATCCGCCCGATTACAACGGCTTCAAGATCATGCTCGGCGGCCATACGCTGCATGGCGACGCCATCAGCGGTCTACACGACCGGCTGCGCCGCGGCGATCTTCGTGACGCCGCCGCCGGGTCGCTGACGCAGCGGGATGTCAGTGCCGACTATCTCGATCGGCTCGTCAACGATATCGATCTGGCCAGACCCTGCCGGGTGGTTGTCGATTGTGGCAATGGCGTCGCTGGCGCGCTGGTGCCTGACGCGCTGTCACGGCTTGGCTGCGCGGTCGATGCGCTGTATTGCGAGGTCGACGGGCGCTTTCCCAATCACCATCCGGATCCGAGCAACCCGGCCAATCTGGTCGATCTGATCGCGCGTGTCCGGCAGACCGACGCCGACATCGGGCTGGCCTTCGATGGTGATGGTGACCGCGTCGGTGTGGTCGATGCCGATGGCAAGATCATCTGGGCGGATCGGCTGATGATGCTGTTTGCCGAATCGGTGCTGGCGTCGAATCCCGGCGCCGAAATCCTTTTCGACGTGAAGTGTTCGGCGCACCTTGCCAAGCTGATCGCCTCGGCTGGTGGGCGGCCGACGATGTGGCGGACCGGTCATTCGCTGATCAAGGCGCGTCTCAAGGAGACGGGTGCGCCGCTGGCTGGCGAGATGAGCGGTCACATCTTCTTCAACGATCGCTGGGGTGGTTTTGATGACGGGCTCTACGCCGCGGCCCGCCTGCTGGAAATCCTCTCCCGCGATCGGCGACGCAGCGATGCGGTGTTTGCTGCCCTGCCCGAAGCAATCAGCACCCCCGAGATCACTGTCCCGCTCGCCGAAGGCGAACCGCCACAGGTGATCGAGCGGTTGCTGGCGCTCGATATCGGTGGTGAGGCGACGGTAACCACGATCGACGGTCTGCGGCTCGATTATCCGGACGGTTGGGGGCTGGTGCGCGCTTCGAATACCACGCCGTGCCTGGTGCTGCGCTTCGAGGCCGATACCGAGTCCGGGCTGGCGCGGATTCGCGCGCAGTTCACTGAGCTGTTGTCGCAGGCCTGGCCAGGTCTGCGCGTTGACCTCTGATGCTGTGTTGCCGCGGTCTCGCGCTGGCGAGCCTGCATTTTGTGGTGGAAGCTGATTGATGAACGAACAGACTGATCCGTCGCTGGTTGTCCGTGTCCTGACCGAGGCGCTGCCATACATTCGTCGCTTTCGCAGCAAGACCATCGTGGTCAAGTTCGGCGGCAATGCCATGATCGATCAGGCGCTGAAGGAGAGTTTTGCCCGCGATATCGTCTTGATGAAGCTGGTCGGCTTCAACCCCGTCGTGGTGCATGGCGGCGGGCCGCAGATCGGTGAACTGCTGCGCCGTATCGGCAAGGAATCGCGCTTCATCGACGGCATGCGGGTCACCGACGCCGAAACGATGGACGTGGTCGAGATGGTGCTTGGTGGGCTGGTCAACAAGGAAATTGTCCAGCTGATCAACAATCAGGGTGGCCGCGCTGTCGGCCTGAGTGGCAAGGATGGCGGGCTGATCCGCGCCAGACAACTGATGCTCAGGCGGGGCGCCGACGCCGATGTCGCCGACGTCGACATCGGTCATGTCGGTGAAGTGGTCTCGGTCGACGCCAGCGTGGTCGATCTGCTCGATCGCGGCGAGTTCATTCCCGTCATCGCGCCGATCGGTGTTGGCGACGACGGCCGATCGTACAACATCAACGCCGATCTGGTTGCTGGCCGGATTGCTGAAGTGCTCGGTGCGGAGAAACTGATCCTCCTGACCAACACGCCCGGCCTGCTCGACCGGGAGGGGCGTCTGCTGACCGGACTGGGCGCTGATCGCGTGCAGGCATTGATCAGCGATGGCACCATCCACGGCGGCATGCTCCCGAAAATCCGCTGCGCGCTTGACGCCGTCACTAACGGCGTCAACGCGGCACACATCATCGACGGGCGCGTGACGCATGCGGTCCTGCTCGAGCTGTTCACCGACAGTGGTGTGGGGACGCTGATCAGACGCGGATCAGCTGGATAGGACGCGCGCCAGCTCGAGCAATTCGGGCCGCTCGGCCTTGCGACCCTGAATGACATCGGTCAGCGGCGTGGCGGTGACGCGCCCTTCACGGACACCGAGCATCACGCCGTCCACACCCGCGCACAGATAACGGATGGCGCTCTCGCCGAGGCAGGAGGCGAGCAGGCGGTCCTGCCCCGACGGGCTGCCACCGCGTTGCAGATGGCCGAGGATGCATGCCCTTGCCTGATGCCCGTTGTCGCTCAGCAGCGTCGCGAGCCGCGGGGTGGTGGCGGGGTCGCTGCCCTCGGCAACGACGATCAGGCTGCTGGTCTTGCCGCGTTGCCGGCTGGCGGTCAGACCCGCCAGCAACTGCGGCAGATCCACCGCGCAATCGGGCATCAGAATGATTTCGGCGCCGGCAGCGATGCCCACCGCGGTGGCGAGGAATCCCGAGCTGCGGCCCATCACTTCGACCAGAAACACCCGCTCATGCGAGTGCGCAGTGTCGCGAATCCGGTCGATCGCTTCGAGACCGGTATTCATCGCGGTGTCGAAACCGATGGTGTGATCGGTTCCGATGATGTCGTTGTCGATGCTTGCCGGCAGCCCGATGACCGGGAATCCGGTTTCGTGCATCAGCAGGTGTGCGCCGGTCAGTGAGCCGTCGCCACCGATGACGATCAGCGCCTCGATGCCGTGTTGGCGCAGACGCTCGGCCACCTGTGCACGCACCGACGGCTGCCGGAAGGCGTCCGACCGGTCACTTTTCAGCAGCGTTCCGCCCCGGTGCAGGATGTTGCCGACCGACGCGATCCCGAGCGGGCGGTAGCTGTCCTGCACCAGCCCGGTGTACCCGCGGTTGGCACCGAGGACTTCAATGCCGCGACTGACGGCGGTGCGGACCACCGCACGGAGTGCGGCGTTCATGCCGGGCGCATCGCCACCGCTGGTGACGACGGCAACGCGGGCAAGTTGGCGTTTGACGCTCAGGTCGGGCAGATTCCACATGGTCGCCTCAGTGTTGTTCGCTGTCTGGACAATCGAGAGTCAGTCTGTTTTACCGCGGCGGGGTCAGCCCTCGCCGAGCAGCAGGATACGCCGTGTCGCTCGCCACAGCGCGAACCCCTCGATCAGACCGGGTTGCACGTCGACATGGCCGAGCGCGCCGGTTTCGTAGAGCCACACCGAGCGGTTGTTCTCGGCGAGCCTGGCCGACAACCGGCGGCTGTGACTGATCGGAATGACACGATCGTCACGGCCGTGAATCAGGACAACGGCTGCGTCGAGCGCCGACAGGTCGCGTCTTGCCAGATCGAGGGCGTGCAACTCGGCCAGCGCATCGGCGGGCAGGTTCTCGAGCAGGCTGTCGACCGCATCCGGGTCACGGTTGTCGGTCAGTGCAAACATTGCCTTGCCATCAGCATCGAGCTGGTCAAGCAGGTCGTCGACATCGGCTCGCCCGTCTTCGATTCTGCGCTCGGCGATCTCGGCCAGCAACGCTTGCTGATCAGGGTCATCGATCCAATGCGCCTGGCTTGCCAGGACCAGCCAGCGACCGCTTTCCGCTGGCGTGCGCGTCGCGACGGTCTGCCCGTCAACGATGTCGACACCGGTGGTGATGAAGCGGAGCGCATCGGGTAGCGCATGATACCCGCCGACACCGACGAGGAAGTCGATCTCTTCGCGCAACGCCGCGTCCTTCGCGGCCAGCAGCAAAGGGCCGACGGCCAGGCTGAGCGCCATGCCGCCGATCGCCTGGTCACGCGCAGCGGGAAAGGTCTCGAGCGCATAGGCAAACCCGGCCTGCAGCGCGGCGATTTCGCGCGTACTGACCGAGAGGTCGCGCAGGCCCGGCAGTTCGGGGACGAAGACCAGAAACCCCGAGCGCGCCAGTGTGTGTGCGAACTCGACGAGCCGGGGGTCACGCCGCCCCTCCTCGGAGAACCCGTGCACGAGGACCAGCACGCCGCGACGTTGGTTGTCCGAGCGGTAGCTGTCGGCCACGGTTTCCGGCGCCGTCGTTGTTGCCGGCAGACGGTGGTCGCGACGTTCGACCTCCGGGTGTCGGCGTTCAAGACGCGTCGGCGACGCATCCGCTGCGAGGTCCTGCAACAGCCAGACCGCTTCGAGACTGCGTGGCGGAGACGTGCAGGCGGACAAGAGCAGGGCTGCAACGAACAACACCCCGGACAAAGCGACGGCGCCGGGTCTACGGGCAGGCCTGCCCCGGACTGCGCGATCTGCCATGATCCTCTCCCGATTCGGGTTACCACTGGTCGCCCTCCTGTTCAGACAGTATCATGAAATGCCCACACACACCGGAGACCAGCATGGCTGACGTTGATCTGGCCCAGGCGCGTTTCAACATGATCGAACAGCAGGTGCGCACCTGTGATGTGCTCGATCAACAAGTGCTCGATGCCTTCGAGCGGGTGCCGCGCGAGAAGTTCGTGCAGGCGGTGCATCGCAAACTTGCCTATGCCGAGCTCAATCTGCCGCTCGGGCATGACGAGGTGATGCTGTCGCCTTCGCAGGAGGGGCGGATGCTGCAGGCGCTTGCGCTGACGCCCGGCGATCAGGTGCTCGAGGTCGGCACCGGTAGCGGCTATCTGACTGCGTGCCTGGCCACCCTCGCTCGCCACGTGACCAGTATCGACGTCTTTCCTGATTTTCTCGAGACCGCCGCCGAGCGGCTGGCCGGCTGTGGGCTTGACCGTCGGGTACTCCTCGAGCGAGGCGATGCGGCCAGTGGCTGGAATGATGGCCGTCGCTACGAAGCAATTGTCGTGACCGGGTCGTTGTACCACCAGCTCGACGACTTTCATGAATCGCTGGCCATCGGTGGTCGCCTGCTGGTCGTGGTCGGTACCGGGCCGATCATGGAAGCGCTGCTGATTACCCGAGTCGACAACGCGCAGTGGCTGACGACGAGCCTGTTCGACACCTGGCTGCCGCCGCTCCGTCATCAGCCCGAACCGCGGGGTTTCTTCCTGTGAAGCCGGTCAGCACCACGACTGCCGTGCAGCTCCGGCAACGGCTCGATGCTGGCGAAACGCCGGTGCTGCTGGATGTCCGTGAAGACTGGGAAGTGGCGCTCTGCCGTATCGACGGTTCGCTGCATCTGCCGATGGGACGCATTCCCGCGCGCCTCGACGAGATCCCTGCTGATCGCCCGGTGGTCTGTCTCTGCCACCACGGGATGCGTAGCGCGCAGGTTGCCGCGTTTCTGGCCAAAAACGGGTTTTCGGACGTCGAAAACCTCGACGGTGGCATTGATGCCTGGTCGTTACACGTTGATCCGGCGGTGCCGCGTTATTGATCCGATGCGGTCGCACTGGCAGCCGGGTTTTCAGTCTTGTTGGTGATCAACCGCTCGACGTCGTCGAGCAGTTGTGCGCCCACGCCGCGGTTGCTGCTGACCAGCGATTCACCGGCTCTGCCCATGTCGGCTCGCTGATCAGGCTGTGTCAGCAGCCTGCGCATCACATCGCCGAGCTCCGCTGCAGTCTGCACCTGCACGCAGGCGCCGGCGTCGATCAGCCGCCGGCTCATGTCGGGGGCGTTGAACGTATGCGGTCCGACCACAATCGGCTTGCCGAGACACGCGGGTTCTAGCAGGTTGTGCCCGCCTTCCGGAACCAGGCTGCCGCCGACAAACGCCAGATCGGCCGCTGCATAGTGCATGGGCAGCTCACCCAGGCTGTCGACCAGATACACGTCGGTCGCCGAAGTCGCCGGCGCGCCGCTGCTGCGCGTTGTGGTCTGCCAGCCAGCATCGCGACACAGTCGCAGGACCCGTGTAAACCGGTCGGGGTGACGAGGGACCAGAATCAGCAGTGCATCGGGCAACGTTGCGCGCAGTCGCTGGTGCGCTTTCAGCACCTGCTGTTCTTCGCCATCGCGCGTACTCGCCGCAATCCAGACCGGTCGTCGTTCGCCAATATGCCGACGCAGCGCCTCGCCCTGTTCACGTGTGCTGGCCGGTAGCGTCTGGTCGAACTTGAGACTGCCGGTGACCGCCAGCCGCTCCTCGGGTGCGCCAAGCATGCGCAGACGCTCTGCGTCGGCGTGGCTTTGCGCGGTGATGCGCAGCGGGCAGGCCAGCACGCGTGCCATCAGCGGACGAACGCGCGCATAGCGGCGTGCCGAGCGCTCCGAGAGTCTGGCGTTGATCAGCATCAGCGGAACGCCTTGTGCCCGCGCCTGGAGAAACAGATTGGGCCAGAGTTCCATCTCGACGATCAGCCCCAGTGATGGTGCGACACGGCCAAGAAATCGCGAAACCGGGCCAGGCGCATCAAACGGCAGGTAGCAATGCTGGACCTGCGTGTCGAACAGCCGCTCGACATGTGTAGCGCCAGCCGGCGTGGTGGTGGTGATCAGGATCGCCTGTGACGGATGCCGTTTCAGCAATGCCTTGAGCATGGGGGCAACGGCCTGCACCTCGCCCATCGATGCAGCGTGGATCCAGATCGGCCCGGCAGCAATGGTTGCGGGAACGCGGCCGAAACGCTCACCCCAGCGCCGGCGATACCCCGGTTCGCGCCGACCCCGCCACAACAGATAGAGCGGCAACAACGGGATGATCAGCCGGGTGATCCAGCGATAGCCGCGGTGGCCGATCATGCCGGCTCGGCGTCCAGTCGAGCATGGAGCCTGGTGTAGTCCCCGCCGCGTCTCAGCAGCTCGCGATGCGTCCCAAGCTCGACAATGGCGCCATCGTCGAGCACCGCGATCAGATCAGCGTGTTCGATGGTCGACAGACGGTGGGCAATGACCAGTGTCGTGCGACCGGCAATCAATCTGTTCAGCGCATCCTGAATCAACCGTTCCGACTCGGTATCGAGCGCGGATGTGGCTTCATCGAGCACGAGGATGGGCGCGTCCTTCATCAGTGCGCGGGCGATGGCGAGGCGTTGGCGCTGGCCGCCGGAGAGCATGACGCCGTTTTCACCGATCAGCGTCTCGAAACCGTCAGGCAGAGCCCGGATGAAGCCGAGCGCATTGGCGTCGCGTGCCGCCGCTTCCAGTCGTACGCGATCGACCGGGCCGTCCTGTCCGTAGGCGATGTTGTTGGCGACACTGTCGTTGAACAGCACCACCTGCTGGCTGACCATGGCAATCTGCCTGCGCAGATCGTCAAGCCGATACGCTGCAAGCGGCTGCCCATCGAGCAGAATGGTGCCCTGGTCGGGGTCGTGCAGGCGAGGCAGCAGGCTGGCCAGCGTGCTCTTGCCGCTGCCGGAGCGTCCAACCAGCGCGACTGTCTGACCCGGCTCGATGTGCAGGTTGATTTCGCGGAGGACCGGCGCTTCAGCGCGATAGCCAAAGCTGACCGACTCGAACCGGATTCGGCCTGCAGCACGGTCGATGCGCAAGTCGCCGGAATCCTGCTCCGGTGGTGCATCGAGAATGGCGAATGCGCTTTCAGCGGCAGCCAGCGCTTTCTGGATTTCCGAGTTGACGGTCACGATCCGCTTCAGCGACGGCAGCATCAGCAGCATCGACGTGACGAAAGAAAGCAGCGCGCCGGTGGACAGCGTCTCCATCACCGTGTCGGATGTGGCGAGGAACAGCACCAGTGCCAGGCCGATGATCGCCACGAACTGCGTGGCCGGCGCCGCAATCGACTTGATTGCGATGTAGCGCATTTCCTGGCGGCGATTGCGCTCGTTGATCGCCTCGAAACGGGCGGCTTCACGCGCCTGGGTGCCGAACAGCTTGATCTCGCTCTGCCCACGGATACTGTCCTCGGCAACCTGCGCAAACTGACCGACCGACTCCTGCACGCGGCGAGCTGTCTTGCGAAAACGGCGGTTGGCCAGGTTGATCACGATCAGGATCGGCGGGCCGATGGCCAGTGTGATCAGCGTCAGCCATGGGCTCAACACGATCATGTAGCCGACCAGAAAAATGATCGTAAAGGTGTCGCGGATCAGGATCAGCACCGCCTGTGCGGCTGCGTTGGCGATTTCGTTGACGTTGTACGTCAGCCTGGCGAGCAGCTCCCCGGGGGCTGCTTTGTCGAAGAATGCCGACGGTAACGTCAGATACCGCCCGAACAGGTCCTGGCGCAGGTCGCGCACCACACGCTTGCCGACCGTTGCGACGCTGTACGCCGATGCAAACTGCATCAGCCCATGCAGCAGGAACAGGCCAACCAGGCCGAACGGTATCCAGCGCCGTGTCGCTGGATCACGCTCGATGAAGGTGCCGTCGATCAGCGGCTGGACGATCCAGGCAAAACTGACCTTGGTCGCAGCAGCCAGAACCATGCACACGACGGCGAGCAGCGCGAGTCTGACATAACGGCGGCCATACGACAGGATGCGACCGTAAAGCGCATTGCTTGACGCCACGTCGGCATCAGACGTCGCGGCGATGGCGCAACCTGACGTCGAGATCGTCGGGCTTGAAATCCTTCAGCTCGTAGCGAGCGCCGCAGTAGGGACAGACGGCCTTTCCGGTCTTGTGAATCGGCAGGTAGACCTTTGGGTGCGAGTTCCAGAGCGACATTGACGGCATGGGGCAGGACAGCGGGAGATCGCTCTTGTCGATCACATACAGGTTCTCGGCATTCGGTTCGACGAGGTCATGGCGGTCATGGGTCTGTGGATCAGGCACGCGCGGTCTCCTCGGTGACGTGGGTCAGCCAGTCGGAATGGGTCTCGCGACGGCCTTCAACCTGGTCGAAATACAGACGTTGCAGCGATTCGGTGATGGGGCCGCGGGTGCCGCTGCCGATGATGCGCCCGTCCAGTTCACGGATGGGCGTGACCTCGGCGGCAGTCCCGGTGAAGAAGGCCTCGTCAGCTGTGTAGACTTCGTCGCGGGTGATGCGCTTTTCACGCGTCGGTACGCCGATTTCCGCAGCCAGCGCGAGCACCGTATCGCGGGTAATGCCCTCAAGGCAGGACGTCAGCTCGGGTGTGTAGAGCGTGCCGTTGCGGATCATGAAGAAGTTCTCGCCGGACCCTTCGCAGACGAAGCCGTCGACATCGAGCAGCAGCGCTTCGTCGCAACCGGTTTCGATGGCCTCACGCAAGGCGAGCATCGAGTTGATGTAGTTGCCGTTGGCCTTGGCGCGACACATGGTGATGTTGACATGGTGGCGAGTGAACGAGGAGGTGCGCACCTTGATGCCGCGCTCCAGGTTGTCCTCGCCGAGATAGGCGCCCATCTCCCAGGCGGCCACGATGACGTTGACGTTCAGACCATCGGCGCGCAGCCCCATGCCTTCGGCGCCGTAGAACGCCATGGGCCGGATATACGCGCTGGACAGCGCATTGCGCGCCAGGCTGTCGAGAATGGCCTGATTGATCTCTTCAGCAGACCAGGGGATATCCATGCGCAGGATGTGCGCCGAGTCGAGGAAGCGCCTGGTGTGTTCTGCGAGTCTGAACACCGCAGGACCACGGCTGGTGCGATAGGCGCGAATGCCTTCGAACACACCCATCCCGTAGTGCAGCGTGTGCGTCAGCACATGCACCTGCGCTTCGCGCCACGGCACCATCTCGCCGTTGAACCAGATAAAGCCGTCGCGGTTGTCCATGGTCATCAAGTCCGGGGTCCTCCAGGCGAGTTGTCGCTGTTATCTTCCATCCGGTCGCGCCAGATGCGCTGTACCGTCTCCATCCACTCCCGGCAATCGCCCGGATCAAGCAGGGGCGCACGCTCCTGCAGGGTGGCGTGATGCACATGCCCGCGGTAGAACCGATAGGCTTCAACAAGTGCAGCCGCCTGATTTCCGTTCAACCAGCCGATGTCGGTCAATTCGAAAAGCAGTCTGACGTTGTCGGTATAGCGCAACAGCCGTGGATGCTGGTGCGCAAGCGCAAGCACGCCATATTGCACCATAAATTCGATGTCAGCGATACCGCCCCGACTCTGTTTGAGATCAAACAGGCCGTCTTGCTGCGCCGCCTTGGCCTCGAACATGCGCTGCCGCATGGCACAGACTTCCTGGCGGAGTGGGTCGATCTCTCGCCGCTTTGCGAGTTGTGCGTTGCGCACCTGCTGGAATGCCTCGGCCAGCTGCGGATCGCCAGCAACCGGGCGGGCTCTGACCAGCGCCTGATGTTCCCAGGTCCAGGCCTGCGTGCGCTGGTAGTCCTGGTAGGCAGCCAGGCTGCTCGCCAGCAAGCCGGCACGGCCACTGGGCCGCAGCCGGGTATCGACTTCGTAGAGAATGCCGCCGCCCATGGCCGCACCCAGAATGTGGATGATGCGCTGGACCAGTCGCATGAAGAAGACCGCGTTGTCGACGGGCCTGGCGCCATCGGTGAGTTGGTCGGTGCCCTGGCTGTCATGCAGAAAGACCAGGTCGAGGTCGGATCCATACCCGAGTTCGATCCCACCCAGTTTGCCATAGGCAATGATGCAGAAACGTGCTTCGCGGCGATCACCATCGACGGTGCAGAACGGTCGACCATGGCGTCGCTCGAGATGCTCGCGCGCCAGCACCAGTACTTCGTCGAGAACGACTTCGGCGACATCGGTGAGATGATCGGAGACGCGCATCAGCGGCGCCACGCCGGAGAGGTCGGCAGCAGCGACGCGCAGCGTGTTGCTTTGCTTGAACTGCCGCAAAATCTCCATGCGCTGTTCGAGATCGTCCCCCGGGTGCGCATCCAGCCGTTTGCGCAGCTCTTCCTGCAGCGCCTGGCGGCGGAGCGGCGCGTACAGGGTGCGTGGATCAAGCAGTTCATCGAGCAACAACGGGTGGGAGCGGAGCTGGCGTGCGACCCAGGGGCTGGCTGCGCACAGTTTGACCAGTTGCGAGAGCGCCATCGGGTGTTCGGCGAGCAGCGCGACATAGGTGCTGCGTCGGACGATCGCCTCGAGCAGGTCAAGGAGCCGGGTCAGCGCTTCGACCGGATGATCGACCATCGACGCCGCACCGAGCAGCAGCGGCATCAGCCGGTCAAGACGGCTTCTGCCGTGGTCGGACAGCGCACGGTAATGCGGGCCGTCATGCACGCTGCGCAGGCGTCGCCAGGCGTCATCGGCCGGCGTGAAACCGGCGTTGTCGAGCACGGCGAGTGCGGCATCCTGGTCGAGCTCACCCGCCCACAGTGCGTGATAGCGAGGGCCATCCTGTTCGGGCACGGCTGTCTCGGTCTGCGGCGCAGCGAAGACGCGATCGAAGTGCGAGCGGACGCGCTGACGCCAGTCGTCAAGACGATCGAGAAAGTCCCCCCAGCGTTCGAAGCCCATGCTGTAGGCAAGGCGCTGGCGCTCCAACGGCGTGCCGGGGAGTGTGTGCACCTGCTTGTCTTCAGCGGCCTGCAGCCGGTTTTCGCTGCGACGCAAGAACTCGTAGCCTTCGAGCAGCTCGCGAACAGCATATCCCGGCAGGATGCCTTCGCGCCCGAGGTGTGTGAGGACGGTGACAATGCCGCGCGCCTGCAGACCGCGTTCCCGCCCACCACGGATCAGCTGGAAGGCCTGGCCGACAAACTCCACCTCGCGTATGCCGCCGGCACCGAGCTTGATGTTGTCGCGCAGGCCGCGCCGTTCGACCTCGGTTTCGATCATCACCTTCATGTCGCGCAGCTGTTCGAGCGCGCCGAAGTCGAGATAACGGCGGAAGACAAACGGCCGTAATGCTGCCAGCAGGCGCTCGCCGGCAGCCTGGTCGCCTGCCACGATGCGGGCCTTGATCATCGCGTAACGCTCCCACTCCCGACCCTGCGTCTCGTAGTAGTGTTCGAGCTGCTCGCTGGTCATGACCAGCGCTCCGGCGTCGCCGAATGGCCGCAGGCGCATGTCGACGCGAAAGACAAACCCCTCTGCCAGCCGGGCGTTGAGCGTGCCGATCAGGCGTTGGCCGAGTCGTGTGAAATAGCGGTGATTGTCCAGCGGTCGGTCGCCATCGGTTTCGCCGTCGTGTTCGAAGCCGAAGATCAGATCGATGTCCGACGAGAAATTGAGTTCGAGCCCGCCGAGCTTGCCCATGCCGATCACATAGAGCTGCTGCGGATTGCCGGACCGGTCGCGCGGCGTGCCGTGCCGCTCCTGCAGCCAGCGGTGGTGATGTCGAAGCGCCTGCTCGATGCAGGCGTCGGCGAGTTCGGAGAGTTGCTGCAGCGTTTCGCCGAGCCCGGCCCAGCCAGCCAGATCGCGCCAGCCGATACGCAACATCTCGATGTGACGAAAGCGGCGCAGTGCGCTGTCGAGTGCGTCAACGGTCGTGACGCCGGTCAACGCGGCGTCGAGGCGCTGCGTGAGCGTGCCTGGTTCGGCGACCACCTCGAGTGCGCCGCGATTGGCGAGCTCGATGAACGCATCGGGGTGACGGAGGCAATAGCGCGCGATGAACGGGCTCGACGACCAGACCGCCGGTAGCGACTGCAGGCAGAGTTCGGAATCGGGGAGCGCCGAGATGACTTGAAAATCGGCAAGCCAGTCCAAGACCTGCGGTTTCAGCGTTGCGGGTAACCGCGACAGGGCGCGTTCGATCGGCTCGTGGGCAGCTGTGCTCACGTCGAGGACCTCCTGATGCCTGGCGTCTGCGCACATGGCGAAAGGCAAGGGCTGACGCGAAGCATACACGATCTGCAAACAGACAGGCCCGCCGGACGGTTGGTCCGACGGGCCCGGGAGGCCTGCGAGAGGCAGCGACTCCGATGATGCCGTCTGGGCGGATCGGAGTCGGGCAGGGCGGCGCTTACATCATGCCGCCCATGCCACCCATACCACCCATGTCAGGCATGTCGCCGCCCGACTTCTTCTCTTCCGGGTGCTCGGCAACCATGCACTCGGTGGTGATCATCAGCGAGGCAACCGATGCTGCGTTCTGCAGCGCCGAGCGCGTCACCTTGGTCGGGTCCAGAATACCGAACTCGATCATGTCGCCGTAGACGTCGGTCTGCGCGTTGTAGCCGAAGTTGCCGGTTCCTTCGAGGATCTTGGCAAGCACGACGGCACCATCCTGCCCGGAGTTGCCGACGATCTGACGCAGCGGCTCCTCGATGGCGCGACGCACGATGGCAACACCGGTTTCCTGATCGGTGTTGTCGCCCTTCATGCCTTCAAGCGCGCTCAGGCAGCGCACCAGCGCCACGCCACCGCCAGGAACGATGCCTTCTTCGACAGCAGCGCGAGTGGCGTGCAGCGCGTCTTCGACGCGCGCCTTCTTTTCCTTCATTTCGATCTCGGACGCGGCACCGACCTTGATCACGGCAACACCGCCGGCGAGCTTGGCAACCCGCTCCTGGAGCTTCTCGCGATCGTAATCGGAGGTGGCTTCCTCGATCTGGGCGCGAATCTGCTCGACCCGACCCTGGATGTCTTCGTGGCGACCGGCACCATCGACGATGACCGTGTTTTCCTTGGTCACGTTGATCTTCTTGGCGGTGCCGAGATCGTCGATGCTGGCCTTCTCGAGAGTCAGGCCGACTTCTTCGGAGATCACGGTGCCGCCGGTGAGGACAGCGATATCCTGCAGCATGGCCTTGCGACGATCACCAAATCCGGGCGCCTTGACGGCGGCGACCTTGACGATACCGCGGATGCTGTTGACAACCAACGTTGCCAGCGCTTCGCCTTCCACGTCCTCGGCGACGATCAGCAGCGGGCGACCGGCCTTGGCGACCGACTCGAGCACCGGCAGCATTTCGCGGATGTTCGAAATCTTCTTGTCGCACAGCAGGACGAAGGCATCTTCGAGCTCTGCCGACATGTTCTGCTGATTGTTGATGAAGTACGGCGACAGGTAACCGCGATCGAACTGCATGCCCTCGACGACGTCGAGCTCGTTTTCGAGGCCCGACCCTTCTTCGACGGTGATCACGCCTTCCTTGCCGACCTTCTGCATGGCTTCGGCAATGATTTCACCAACCGATGCGTCGGAGTTGGCGGAGATGGTGCCGACCTGCGCGATCGCCTTGTGGTCTTCACACGGACGCGACAGGTTACGCAGCTCAGCGGTGGCAGCGGTGACGGCCTTGTCGATCCCGCGTTTCAGGTCCATCGGGTTCATGCCGGCAGCGACAGCCTTCATGCCTTCACGCAGGATGGCCTGTGCCAGGACGGTCGCGGTGGTCGTTCCGTCACCCGCGACGTCGGACGTCTGCGAAGCAACTTCCTTGACCATCTGCGCGCCCATGTTCTCGAACTTGTCGGTCAGTTCGATTTCCTTTGCAACGGAAACACCGTCCTTGGTGACGGTCGGCGCACCAAAGCTCTTTTCAAGGACGACGTTCCGACCGCGCGGGCCAAGGGTGACCTTCACGGCATTTGCCAGCGTGTTGACGCCGCGGATCATCCGCTGGCGGGCATCATCGCCAAATCGTACGTCTTTTGCAGCCATTGTCGTTCAAACCTCTCGAAAGAATTCTGTGGTGACAGCGGTTGTCGAGGCGTTCAGCCCTCGATGACCGCCATGATGTCGTCTTCGCGCATGACCAACAGGTCTTCGCCGTCGACTTTCACCTCGGTACCGGAATACTTGCCGAACAGCACGCGATCGCCAACCTTCACGTCGAGGGGACGCAGCTCACCCTGTTCGTTGGCCTTGCCCTTGCCAATGGCAAGCACTTCGCCCTTGATCGGCTTTTCGGTTGCGCTGTCGGGGATCACGATCCCACCCGGGCTGGTGCGTTCTTCTTCCATGCGCTTGATGATCACGCGATCATGCAAAGGACGGATATTCATCGAAACTGTCTCCTAACAGTGGTGTGTCTTGACGCTGTCCGCGGGGCTGTGCAGCGCCGCGAAAACTGGGCCGGGAGTGCGGTGTTTTGTTAGCACTCAACATCGGTGAGTGCTAATGATAGTCATCGCGCCGAGCGAGTCAAGGGGTTTGCGTGTCTGTCTGGCAACGCGCGGCGTGCCGGTGTCTGTCATCCCCGGCAGCGTGATGCGATAATTGCGATACACGATGCGATGGAGGGCGATCATGTCCGATGCTTGCCTGCTGGTTTTCATCACGGTCCCGGACCGCGAGCGTGCCGAGACCATTGCCGAGTCGCTGGTGGCCGACCGGCATGCTGCCTGTGTCACCGTAATCGGTGGTGCGACTGCGTTCTATCGCTGGGAAGGTCAGTTGCACCGTGATGCCGAGACTCTGTTGCTCGCCAAGACAACCCGCGCCGCGCTCGACGGGCTGCGCACTGCCGTGCTGTCACTGCACAGCGAGGAACTCCCCGAGTTGATCGCGGTCCCTGTGACGGACGGTCTGTCTGCTTATCTGCAGTGGGTCGATTCCGAAACGCGCCGGCATGATTAGCGTTCGGAACGCCGCTGACGACGCAGTTTTCGTGCAGTCCCGATTGGTGAGGCCTGGTTGAAAATGCCTGTCGCTGTGCAACGATGCAGGTTATGGGCGGTCGCCCTGCTGCTCATAATTGCTTGTGTTGTCTGGCCGTCCACGGCCATGTCGCAGTCGTCATCGATTGATTCTCTCTCGACTCCTGGCGGCGAGACGCGAGAGCCAGGTTTCCTGCAGCGGCTGCTTGGCAGCGACGCCGATGCTGCGCTGCTGCCGCCCGAGCAGGCGTTTCCTGTCATGTTGCACGGCGTTGCCGACGATGTGCTGGTCGTTCGGTTCGACACCGCGCCCGGGTATTATCTTTACCGAGACCGGCTCGATTTCGGCTCTGCGACGGTGTCGCTTCCCGATGGCGTGACCATCGAGGATCCGAACTTCGGCGTTATGGAGGTCTACCGGACGCCGATCGAGGCGTACTTGCAGCTGCCCGAGCCGCCGGTGTCCGGTGAGACGGTTCGCATCGGTTTTCAGGGCTGCGCCGATAGTGGTCTCTGTTACCCACCGATGGAGGCGCAGTTTGTCGCCGATGGTTCCGGCGGCTGGGCGCGTCTTGATGTCAACGGCGCCGCAGGCGGCTCGCCGCCTGCACCGAGCTCCGGCAGTGGTGTTGCCGGGCTGGCCGCCGGTGTGTTTCCCGATGGCGCCTTGTTGCCGGTGTTGCTGGCGTTCTTTGTCGCCGGGATCGGTCTGTCGCTGACAGCCTGCATGTATCCGCTGGTGCCGATCCTCTCCGGGTTGATCGCCGGTGATCGACAACGTTCGGCGCCGCGTGCCTTCTGGTTGTCGTTTGTGTTCGTGCAGGCGACGGCGGTGACGTATGCACTGGCCGGGGTGGCCGCCGGCCTCAGTGGGGCGGCTGTGCAGGCGTCGATGCAGCACCCGTTTGTTCTGGGTGGTTTTGCGGCATTGTTTGTCACGATGGCGCTGGCGATGTTCGGACTGATCACCGTGCAGATGCCGGTCATGATTCAGTCCCGCCTCGATGCGCTGGCACGGCAGCAGCGAGGGGGGCGGCTGATCGGCGTCGTAGTGATGGGCGTGCTCTCGGCGTTGATTGTTGGTGCCTGCTCGGGGCCGGCGCTGATCGCCGCGCTGGCGTTCATCAGCAACACCGGAGACGCCTGGCTGGGCGGCCTCGCGTTGTTTGTCATGGCCAACGGTATGGGCGTGCCGTTGTTGCTGGTCGGTACGGCGTTTGGTCGCTGGCTGCCGAACAGTGGGCACTGGATGAACCGCGTTAAGCAGGGGTTTGGTTTTGTCTTTCTCGGCGTGGCCATTTGGATGGTCGGGCGTCTGCTCGATCCGTCGCTCACGCTGGCGCTGTGGGGGTTGTTGCTCGCTGCTGTCGCGCTGTGGCTGGCGCTGCTGATCGCACGGCCCTGGCGTTTGCGGCCGCTGTTGCAGGTCAGGCGTCTTGCGCAGGTGGCTGCCGTCGGCGCTGCCGCCTGGGGGGTGCTGCTGTTGGGTGGGGCGTCGGTCGGTGGCGTTGACCCGCTAACGCCGCTGGCCAATTTCGATGCCACGCAGCGGGACCGTGTCGGCGTTGTGTGGGAGACGGTCGAGACGCCGGCCGCGCTTGAGCAGCGGCTGGCTGACGCCCGTCAGGCGGGCCGGCCGGTGGTGATTGATGTCTACGCCGACTGGTGTGTGTATTGTGTTCAACTCGATCGACAGACATTCACCAGTCCCGCCGTGATGGCTGCGCTGGATCATGCGCTCCGTCTGAAGGTCGATGTGACTGCAATGAGCGCCGACGACCGCGCCCTGTTGCAGGCGCTGCAGGTGTTCCTTCCCCCGGCGGTGCTGTTTGTCGGGGCAGATGGTCGAGAGCGCGGAGAGTTGCGCGTCAACGGCTTCGTCGATGCTGACCGGTTCGTCGAGCTCGCGGTTGCGGCGTTGGGTGACGCGCAGCCGGTGGGGGATTTGCGATGATTGCCGGTGAGCGCCGTGGCCTGATCGTGTTGTTGGTGGTCTTGCTGGCAGCGCTTGCCAGTCTCGGCGGCTGGTGGTTTGCGCACTGGTGGGGCGGGGCTCACGGCGATACTGGCGATCTGCGTCCGGATTTCAGCCTGCCGGATATCGCCGGTGAGCAGCGTTCGATTTCTGAATGGGACGGACGGGTGGTGGTTCTCAACTTCTGGGGCAGCTGGTGCCCGCCATGCCTGAAGGAAATTCCCTTGTTCAATACTTTGCAGCGTGAGTACCAGGCCGAGGGGCTGCAGTTTGTCGGGGTGGCGATCGATCGTCTGGAAGATGCGCAGCGTTTTGCCGCTGAAACCGAGTTGGCGTATCCGAGCATGGTCGGCGTTGCTGAGGCGATGGCGGTCAACGAACTGTATGGCAATACCGATGGGGTTGTGCCGTTTACAGTGCTCATCGACCGCGAGGGGATCATCCGCCACCGTCTCCGTGGCGAGGTCGATCGTGCGCAGCTCGAACCATTGATCATTGCGCTGTTGACGGCGCCATGAGTTGCGCTACTGCCGGGTTCTGTCGAGATCTGCGTTGATTTGCTCGAAATCTGCACACGTCTATTTGCAATTCTAGACATTCGTGGCTGCTTCGAGCACAATCAGATCATCTGTTCACCAACCGGCATCTGTTCTGGGTCTGTATGGCGCGTCTGCTTGTAGTGCACGGTCCGAACCTGAATCTGCTTGGTCGGCGGGAGCCCGCGGTATATGGCGCGTCCACGCTGGCCGAGATTGATGCGGGGTTGCAAGCACTGGCCGAGGAGGTTGGGGTCGAGCTTGTCACGGCCCAGTTCAATGCCGAGGCGGCGCTGATCGAGCGCATTCATGCCGCGGCCGACGATGGAACCGCTTTCATCGTCATCAATCCGGCCGCCTTCACGCATACCAGTGTTGCGCTGCGCGACGCGTTGCTCGGTGTCGGCATTCCCTTCATCGAGGTCCATCTCTCCAACGTCCATGCACGCGAGCCGTTCCGCAGACACTCCTATCTTGCCGACGTTGCTGTCGGAGTCGTGTCGGGTCTCGGTGCTGCCGGGTATCGTTACGCTCTGCTCGCGGCGGTCGACCATCTGGCCAGCCGCGTGGAGTCTTTACCGCTCCAGGAAAACGGGAATCACTGAATGGATATCCGCAAGATCAAGCGGCTGATCGAACTGATTGAAGAGTCGCAGATTCATGAGCTCGAAATTCGTGAAGGCGAAGAATCGGTCCGGATCTCGCGCGCCGCGCCGCAACAGCGCGTCGACTCGGTCACTCTGCCTGCGTCCGAGTACCGGCAACCTTCACCAGTGACGCCACCATCTGCTCCGGCGGCGGCTGACGTCGTCGAGCCGATGCCGGACGGGCACCCGGTCAGGTCGCCGATGGTCGGCACCTTCTACCGCGCGCCCTCCCCGGGTGCTCGACCATTTGTCGAAGTCGGTCAGCAGGTCCAGATCGGCGATACCTTGTGTATCATCGAGGCGATGAAGATGCTGAATCAGATCGAGTCGGACAAGGCCGGCGTGATCGCATCGATTCTGCTCGACGACGGCCTGCCGGTCGAGTTCGAACAGCCGTTGTTCGTGATTCGCCCGTCGACCTAGGGGGCACCCATGCTGCAGAAGGTGTTGATCGCCAACCGTGGCGAAATCGCGTTGCGGATTCTTCGCAGCTGCCGTGAACTCGGTATCCGGACAGTGGCTGTTCACTCCACGGTCGATCGAAACCTCAAGCATGTGCGTCTCGCCGACGAGACCGTGTGTATTGGCCCACCACCATCGGCAGACAGCTATCTGAACATTCCCGCGCTGATCAGCGCGGCGGAAGTCACCGGTGCTGATGCCATTCATCCCGGCTATGGTTTTCTCTCCGAGAATGCCGACTTTGCCGAGCGTGTCGAGCGCAGTGGCTTCGTATTCATCGGCCCGCGGCCTGAAACCATTCGCATCATGGGCGACAAGGTGTCGGCGATTCATGCGATGAAGGCAGCTGGCATTCCCTGTGTGCCCGGCTCGGATGGCGCTCTCGATGATGACGACGAGACCAACCTGTCTCTCGCGGCCTCGATCGGGTATCCGGTGATGATCAAGGCCGCTGGTGGTGGCGGTGGGCGTGGCATGCGTGTCGTTCACAAGGAGTCCGACCTGCTTGGCGCGATTTCAGTGACGCGTAACGAGGCGCGTAATGCGTTCGGGAATGCCACGGTTTACATGGAGAAGTTTCTCGGCAATCCACGGCACATTGAAGTTCAGGTGCTTGCCGACTGTCACGGCAATGCCATTCACCTTGGTGAACGCGACTGCTCGATGCAGCGACGCCATCAAAAGGTCATCGAGGAAAGCCCGGCGCCCGGTATCACCGCTGCGCAGCGTGCCGAGATCGGCGAGCGTTGCGCAGAGGCCTGTCGGCAGCTTGGCTATCGAGGCGCTGGAACGTTCGAGTTCCTGTATGAGGACGGGGCGTTCTATTTCATCGAGATGAATACGCGGATTCAGGTCGAGCACCCGGTCACCGAAATGGTGACCGGCATCGATCTCGTGCGTGAGCAGTTGCTCGTTGCCGGAGGGGTGCCGCTCGGGCGCTCGCAGGACGATATCCGCCTGCGTGGCCATGCCATCGAGTGTCGAATCAATGCCGAGGACCCGCAGACGTTTCTGCCCTCGCCAGGCGAGATCACGCAATACCATGCGCCCGGCGGGTTGGGCGTGCGTGTCGATTCGCACATCTACAGCGGCTACGTGGTGCCACCCTATTATGACTCGATGATCGGCAAGCTGATCGCCTATGGTGACGATCGTGCGTCGGCAATCGCGCGGATGCACAACGCGCTTTCCGAAATCATCATTGACGGCATCCGCAGCAATATTCAACTGCACCAGCGGATTCTTGCTGACGAGCAGTTTCGCGCCGGTGGGACGAACATCCACTATCTCGAACACAAGCTTGAGCGGGAAACGGGTCTTGAGGATGCGTAACGCGACGTGTGGGCGCTACCTGCCCGGTCGGCTGGCGTTTCAGCTGCTGCGTCTTGGGCTGCTGTTGATCCTCCTGTCTGGTTGGTCGCTGGCGCAGTCTGCGCAATTGCGCGATGTGGAGCTTGGCATCTGGGATCGGCTGCTGCAGTTCGAGGCTGGTCAGTCAACCGGCGATGCCTCGCGCGTCTCTGCCTCCTTGCTGCTCAACGGCGAGAACGACATCCTGTTCGGCCTTGGCGCTGATGTCGGCAATGCCAGCGCAGCGGATGTGGGGCAGCGTTGGGTGGTTTCGGTCGGTCTGCGAGGCGCTGGTCTTGTTGACGGTGGCGTGCTCGACCCGTTTGTTGCTCTGGGTCTGGGCGGCAAGGTCGGCATGGGTTTTACTCTCGGTAGCGTGCCGATGACGGTTGTCGCGCACGGGCAGATCTTTCCGGATGCGCTGATCAGCAGCGCTGACCTACGCCGTGTTTCCGAGTACGGTTTGCGCGTGGATGGGCGGCTGTTGCCTGGTGCGGTTGCATTTGCCGGCATTCGCCGTTTCGAAGCGCTCCGCTCGCAGGGATTGCCAAGCGCTGACTTCGACAGCGGTTTTCGCGTCGGTGTGCGGTTGCTGTTCGGGCTGTGAGCCGTTGACCCGTTTGTCCCGTGTTTTTCAGGTCAGAAGCATGCTGATCGAGACCAGCAACAGAAATCCGATATAGATCACGCGTAGCGTGCCGTCAGGTAAGCGCTGCGCAAGTTTTGCGCCGAGTGGAGCGATGAAGACGCTGGCGAGCGTGACCCAGAACACGGCTGGCCAGTAGATGAAACCGGTTGTGACCGCCGGCAGATCGGGGTGTGACCATCCGACCACCAGATAACCAAGCATGCCGGCAATGGCCAGTGGCAGGCCACAGGATGCTGATGTGCCGACTGCCTGACGCATGAGCAGACCCCAGCGGTACAAAAAGGGTGTGATCATGGCGCCGCCAGCAACGCCCACCAGCGAGGACAGTAGCCCGATGCCGGTGCCGATCATTGTCGTGGCAGGCCAGCCGGGGACGGGGGCTGACGCGCGCGGCTTGAAGCGCAGGATCATCTGCACGGCGAGCAGCAGCAGGAAGACCGCGAAAATCGTGCGCAATGCCGTGAACGTCAGCTGTGCGGCGATTGCTGCGCCGAACAATGCGCCGCCGGAAATCCCCGGGACGAGTCGAGCCACCAGGCTCCAATTGATGTTGCCGAGACGTGAGTGGGCACGCACACTCGACAGGGCGGTGAAGCTGATCACGGTCAGCGACGTACCGATGGCGAGCTGCATCATGATGTCTTCGGGCAGGCCGCGTGCGGTGAACAGGATCAGCAGGATCGGCACGAGGACAGCACCCCCGCCGATGCCGAACAACCCTGACAGCAGACCAGCGGCGCTGCCGAGCAGCATGTAGGGAACAACTGTCAGCAAGGCTGCATTCTCCTGGCCGCTTTCGCGATTGATCGCTCCGACCCGAAAGCGGACATCGACAAAATCAGCGATGATACGCTTTATGATGGCGGGGTGACAGGTCATGGTGTACGAATGCCAGATCGGCCGGTTTTCGAGGTGATGGGCTTTGAGCAATGGAGGTTCGCAAGGCATGGTTGAACAATCGGTCTGTATTCTGGGGGGCAGCGGCTACATCGGCGGCCACATCATCCACTATCTGGAGCAGGATGAAATCAGCGTCGTTATTCCGACCCGGCGTCGAAACCGCAGCCGGCATCTGTTGACGCACCCGTCGGTTCGTCTGGTGGAGGCAGACATTCTCGAGCCCGGTCGCCTCGAAGCGTTGTTCGTTGGTGTTGATGCGGTCATCAACCTGGTCGGGATCCTCAACGAGTCCGGCCATGACGGCAGTGGCTTTCGCCGTGCGCATGTCGATGTCACGGTTGCTGCGCTGGACGCTTGCCGAGCGGCCGGTGTGCGACGTTATCTGCACATGAGTGCGCTCGGCGCGGACGCCGTCAACGGCCCGAGTCATTATCAACGGACCAAGGGTGAGGCCGAGGCGCTGGTGCTCGGCGAGGGCGGTCGCGGTCTCGACGTGACCGTGTTTCGCCCCTCGGTGGTGTTCGGTCCTGGTGACAATTTCCTCAACCAGTTTGCCTCGCTATTGCGCATCAGCCCCGGCGTGTTTCCGTTGCCGACGCCGGCAGCACTGTTTCAGCCGGTATATGTCGGCGATGTGGCCGAAGCCATGACGGGCTCTCTAGAGTCGTCTGAGACGTACGGCAAGCGTTATGATCTGGTCGGGCCCCGACGTTACCGGCTCGACGAGCTGGTGCGCTACGTTGGCCAGTGCATCGGTTCACGCACCCGCGTGATTGGTTGTTCTGACCGCTTCTCGCGCCTGCAGGCGGCGATCATGGGGCGTTTGCCCGGCAAGCCCTATTCAATGGACAACTACCTGTCCTCGACGGTCGACAATGTCTCTGATCAGGACGGATTGGCCGAGCTCGGCGTCGAGGCGACCGCGCTCGAAACCATTGCGCCGTCGTACCTGGCTGGTGGGCGCGCAAGAACCTATGACAAGTTGCGCAAGCGGGCTGGCCGTTGACCATGTCGCCGCAGGCTGGTGAGCCGTCTGCCTGGCCGGATCCTCTGCTCGACGGGCTGGAGGTCTATCTGGTCGGTGGCGCGGTGCGCGACCGCCTGCTCGGCCGTGTCGTGACCGAGCGTGACTGGGTCGTGGTTGGTGCAACGCCGGTCGTCATGCTGCGCCGTGGCTTTCGGCCGGTCGGGCGTGATTTTCCGGTGTTTCTGCACCCGCAGACGCATGAAGAATTCGCGCTTGCCCGCACCGAGCGCAAGCGGGCGCCCGGCTATCGAGGGTTTGACGTGCATGCAGACCCCTCGGTGACGCTGATCGACGATCTTCAGCGTCGAGATCTGACCGTCAATGCGATGGCTGAAACCGCCGATGGTCGACTGATCGACCCGTTTGGTGGCCAGGCCGATCTGGACGCGCGGCGATTGCGGCATGTGTCGTCGGCGTTCAGCGAGGATCCGGTCCGTATCCTGCGGCTGGCACGCTTTGCCGCACGTTATGCCGAGGCGGGTTTTCGGCCGGCACGCGAGACGCTTGAGCTGGCGCGGCAGATGGCAGCGGTCGGTGAGGTGGATGCGCTGGTGCCCGAGCGGGTCTGGCAGGAGTTCAGCCGTGCGCTGATGGAGCCCTCGCCCTGGGTGTTTATCGAGGTCTTGAGAGATTGTCAGGCATTGTCTCGATTGCTCCCGGAGCTCGACACGCTGTTCGGCGTCCCGCAGTCGTCGGTGCAGCATCCCGAGATCGATACGGGTGTGCACACGCTGCTGGTGCTGCGGGTGGCCGCGATGCTGAGTCATCGGCTCGAGGTTCGCTTTGCCGCGCTGATGCATGATCTCGGCAAGGGGGTGACGCCTGCGTGCGACTGGCCGCGACATCCAGGGCATGATCGGCTTGGCGTGCCGCTGATCGAGTCGGTGTGCGCGCGTTTGCGGACGCCTGCAGCCTGTCGGGAACTCGCTGTGCTGGTCAGTCGGGAGCATGTGCGCGTCCATCGCGCCGATCAATCCACGCCGGAGGAGATCCTGGCGCTGCTGGAGTCGTGCGATGCGTTTCGCCGGCCGCAGCGGTTTCGTGACATGCTGCTGGTGTGTGAGGCGGACGTTCGCGGCCGTGCCGGAAATCTGGACATGACCTATCCGCAGCGTGCACTGCTCGAGGATTGTCTGGGCGCTGCAAGTGCAGTCAAAGGGCGAGATGTCGCTCGGGCCGACATGGATGGCGGGCAGATTGCGTTGGCATTGCGGTATGCGCGGTGCGACGCCATTGCTTCGACCGTATGTTAATCTTTGTAACTTTTTGTTTTATATGTAGATAATTGCAGAAAGTCGGGCTTCGGCAATGATACAATAAATGTAACAATTTGTTGTCGAGGTGTATCATGCCCAGCGAAGACAAACCGATGGTCAGCCCCCCGTCGATTGACCCGTTGCCGCTGTTGTATGCGCATCATTCGGCTCGGGACCGCGGCTGCCGGGTGACGAGCGTGCTGGTTGGGGATCGGGTCCGTGCTCGCGCGCTCTGGTCGACATCGCTTTTTTCCAAACAGTCTGAACGTGGTGGTGGCGCGCGTATCGTGATCCCGGCTGGGGTTGATCTTGACGCGGTTGCAGCTGCACTGCGATTTGCCCAGGGGTCGACTCACTCCGCACGACGCCCTGTTCCCCTGCTGCTGGCCCCTGACGATGACCAGTTTGCGGTTGCGTTTCGCACGTTGCGCGCATTGGCCGAGGAACAGGCTACTCGACCGGCTGCCGTGCTGGTCAAGCCCGCCGAGTTGTTCAGTGCCTGCAAGCGTCAGACCGAAAACAGCGCCATGCGTTCGGCGCTGATTGGCGGCCTGGTGGTCTTTGACCAGCATGTCGAGAGCATGCTCAATCGCCATGTGTTGACTGTCGACGAACGGCCACTGTATGGCAGCAATCAGCTCGGCAGGTTTCTGCGCTGCGTCGAGTCCGGGTTCGATTCGCGACTGATGTTCGAAGTCGGTCGGCGAGTTCGGGGGCGGTCAGGTGTTTCTTACCAGGTAGATATCGCGTGTGTTTCCTTACGTTTTGGCGTGCAGATTGTTCATGCGCAGGCGCTCTCGAGCCCGGTGCAACAGCAGCGTCACCGAGATCTGATTGCTGATCTCGGTGACGCTGGCTTCTCTGTGTTACAATTTAGTGCCTTTGAGGTGCTCAGTGACCCAGCCTGGGTGGTTGGTGAGATATCTGCGCATGTCAAGCGCCTGCGCGAGAGCGCCTGAGTGTATCCGGGCAAACCATCATGAAATCGCCAGTCTTCACCCCAATCGACCCGCCCTTGCTGTTATTGGCGTTTCTGTCGCTAGCCAGCAAACCGACGACCCGTCGGTTGCTCTTGTCGCGCTGGCGCGCCTGGATAAGCGCTGACCGGCTACAAAACGCCGAGACTGGCCTTCTTGAAGTCGGCCATGCAGTTTTCCATGACGGCAGACTTGAGGCCTCGGACGACGGTCTTGATGCGCTGCGTCAGCGCTGTGGTGAGTTTTCATCTTGGCACAAGCTGTTTATCACCATCCTGCCGGCGCTGGCGCTGGGTCTCGAACCTGATGGTGCAGCGGCGCGGCGTCTGAATCGTGCTCCTGTGCTCCAGGCTCTGGTGCTTGCAGCACGCTATGGCTTGCCTGTCGACGCTGCCAGGGCAACGTTGCCGAATGTGACGCGGCTGTTGTTGACGCTTGACACGCCAACTGGCGCTCAGGGGCTTCCTGTCGTCGGTGGCAACCTGTATGCAAATGCCCACACGATTGCCGGCTTGCGAAGCGCGCTGCTCCATCATGCGCTGATGCTGGGCGATGCAGGCATGCCGCAGGCGTGCGCGACGCCTGCTCCCGAGGTCTGTGCAGAGCCCTCTTCGCAGACGGCGGCGATGCGCTCCGCGGGAGGTTTGGGGTCATCGGTCGGGGTGTTTGCCGACCGGGTTCGCTCTGTCATGGTCGAGATGTTGCCAGGGCCGCTGTCCGATTCGTTGCCGATTTCGGCCGTGTTTGATGCCTATACCACCACCTTTCCCGGTGATCTGACCATCGACGCGTTCAAGTCGCAGTTGCTTGCTTCTCAACGTCTGGGGAAGCTTGCACTTCGCCAGCTTGATCGGCCCGAAGCGCTTCCCGAGGAGGTGCGGATCCGGTCGGAAATTGTCGGACGTCGTCATCGCTTTCATCTCGTTCTGAAGGATTGACGAACATGGCAAACAGCTTGTTCGACGCATTTGCCGGCCACCACTTCGATCCTGTTTTCGTCCTGACTGCAGCGACGTCCAACGCGCGTGATGCCGTGCTTTTCGACGTTCCCGGGCTGCACCCTGCAGCCAGTCGAGCGATCGAGGACGTGGTCAATGCGGCTTGTCTTCCCGGTGCGGATACGACGTTGCGGACGCTGCTGATCGAAGCCCCTGCCGGTTACGGCAAGACGCACCGCCTGACCACCACGCTGTTAAGGTGTGCGCGTGACGGTCGCGCCTGCCCCGCTGTGTTGCAACTTTCCGCCAGGGTCGAGCCGGACCGCTTGTCACGCTGGATGCTGCACAAGATCACCGATGAACTGGCTGCCGGGCATTTTCGTGATGATGACGGATTGACGCCGCTTCAGAAACTCGCGTCAGTCTATTGGTCTTGGGCACCTGCCGAGCGGCGCGAACGGTTCCTCGAAGCGCTCGACGCAGACGACATCGATGCGACCATCGAGCGGGTGCGCGAGGCTGTGCCGGCGATCCGCCGGGCATCGCCAGAGCTGAGGCGCAGCGATGACCGCATGCTGTGCGTACTTCTTCTGAAGGCCGAAGATGCCTCGCCGGATATCGACAGCTGGTTACGTGGCGGTGCGTTGGCGCCCGGACTGAGCGCGCTTGGTCTGGCGGCCATCGACGACGAAAATGCCGCGCAGGATGTCATCCTCGCCATTGCCAGGCTTGCGCTGATTGCTGATCTGCCATTGGTGATCGGTATCGATCAGATCGAGGCCATTGCCCGAATCACCGACGACACCCTGTTGACTGCTGTCGTGACGACCGCGCTGCAGCTGGTGGAAAACTGCCCGGGCGGAATCGGTCTCATCATCGCTGCGTTGCTGGATACGTATCGGACCCAGCTGTGTGATCGTATTGACGCCAGTTTCCGGCAACGCGTGGAAATGGGGCGAGTGCCGGTGCGACTCGACTATGTTGATGTGTCGACGGTGCGGGAAATCGTCAACCGCCGCGTCGAGGTATTGCTGGAGCGCGCCGGCGTCGATGCTGACCCGGTCGAGGCCGGATCTCGGCTGATCCCGGGCTGGCTGCTCGAGTATGCCGAGTCCAATAATCTGCGTGAAATCCTCCAGGTGATTCGCGAATACCGTCAGGCCTCGGTCGAGGCTGGCCATCTGCTCGATGAGGATGCATTCGTCACCGGGACTTCAGGCGGGGCGCCTGGTCAGGCGAGCGTCATGGCGACGCCAGTCGCAGCCGAGCAAGCGCCGGCGACACAGGTCGATTTTGACAAGCTCTGGGCAGATTGCTGCGACGCTGCGCTCGACGCCGAGGACGACCGCTGGGTGTCCCAGCATGACCGTGAGCAATTGTTGACCTGGCTGTTTCATCAGGTCGCCGCTGAATTGCCTGATGTCGAGGATGTGGTGGTCGAGTCGCGGGTGCTCGACGATGCAGCCGCTACGCCGGTGCTTGATGTCACCTTTCGGCAGGCGGGGCATCAGCCTGTTGAACGCTGGTGTGTCGGTTTTGCCGATGCGCCGAATCGACTTGAGCGTTTTGCCGATCAGGTCGGGGCAGTGATCGCCAGTGCCACGAATGCCTATCCTGCGGTGATTCGAACCGGGCGGATTCTCGGTATCACCGATGATGGTGCGCCCGATCGCCCACTCGGCCACTTGCTGCGGTTGCAGGCCGGTCCGGTGCTGGCAGACCTTCTGGCGTGTCAAGGCCGCGTGCGTGCCGTGACGAATCGTGACTGGTTGCGACTCGAGCTGGTCAGGCGATTTTACGAGGAAAGGCGCGAGGCGGTCGGTTTCGTTGACTGGTGTCGTCAGCGTTGTTTCCTCGCCAGTCATTGTGGTCTTGATGCGCTGGTTGCCCTCGCGACACCCGGTGCAGATGGCCTTGAGAGCGCAGGTTCTCTCTGGATGCCAGAACGCGTCGCAGTATCGGCAGTCGGGCAGTCCAGGAACCCGGACCAGGTCCCGGGTCAAGACACCGCTCGGCGCCCCGTGTCGATCATCCGTGGAGGAACGCCGGCGCGCGCGCTGCGTGTTGGCGTCGGTACAACATCGGCCAATGCCGAATCCGATGCGTCGTCGTCGCAAGATTCGGCTGCTTCTTCGGTTCGGGATGTCGGCGCCGGGTCAGCTGCACGGTCGGAGCGACCGATGGCCGAAGTGGTCGACGTAGATGCAGCGCCTGACAATCACGCGGATCATCCAGCGCCCGATGTGGACGAACCCGAGCCGCGTCGGTGGACGTTCCGCGAGGTATTCGGGCTGGGGCGTGCGCGGAAGAAGAGCTGATTGGCCCGACCGCCCCACGACAACATATCCGCTGTTGCTGTTGGCGTCAGCGCGAACGAGGCGGCATGTCCAGACGCTGTTGAACCCGAAAGGCGGCCATTCCCGCGTTCGATTGCTTGCCGAGTGCCAGCACCTTGAACGTTTCTCCCATCTCCGAGGGAAGCAGCAGGACCTTGGCGCTTTGCGTCAGCGACAGGGCGTCGAGCGTGTCACGCTCGCGCAGCTTTGCTTCCAGCACGTCGGTCACGCCGGCGCCGAGCAGAAATCGCCCTTGTGCGCAGTAGTCGAGAATCTCGAGACCGGCGTCGGTGGCTGCATCGATCAGTGCGGAGAAGTCCACGTCCGCGGTGATGTCCTGCAGGCCCGGCAACCGGAAGGGGTCGTCGATCACTCGGTGGCGGTAGAATGCGCGTAGTGTTCCCGTGTTGCGTTGCGGGTGATAGCGCGCCTCTCTAAGCCCGCCATAATCGATGATCAGGATGACGCCAGCGTGCAGGCAGTCGTTCAGGCTGTTCAAGAGCGCTGGCGCGCCGGGCGCATACTCGGAGACATAGCCGGGTGGCAGCGGATGGTCGAGCGCATTGATGATTCTGGTCACGGCGCTTGCCACCGCGTCGTCCGCATCAACGATTGGACGCGCCTCCCACGCGAAGCCTTGCCCGTCACTGCGCACGCCGAGTTCTGACGGTGCCTGATTGTCGCCGATCCGAAAACGTCGCACCGGCAGGGCGTCGATCACTTCGTTGGCGATGATCAGACCCGTGATCGGCGAGCTCGGCAGGCGGTCAAGCCAGCGGACACGCTGACGCAGATGGTCGGGCAGCACGCGGAGCGTCTCGGTCTGTCGCGCCGCGAGGCTGGCGCTCGGCTCGAGCAGCAGGTACTGCTCGGGGCAACGACCGAGTGCATCGAGTTCACGCAAAAGATCCCGCGTCAGAGCACCGTCACCAGGCCCAAGCTCAAGAATGGTGTTGCTGGTCTGCGGCAACAGCGCTGCTTCGGCAGCCAGCGTCCATGCAAACAGAGGCGACAGGGCAGGCGCGGTGATGAAATCGCCATCACGTCCGAGTTTGGTCGCGCCGCCGCTGTAGTAGCCGAGGCCGGGTTCGTTCAGCGCACAGTCCATCCAGTCGGAGAAAGGAATCCAGCCGCCAGCGTTGTGGATCCGCGTGTGGAGGCGGTCCGACAGGCGCTGACTGCTGAGGAGCGCGTCCCGGTCAGGCGCTGGCAGGCCGTCATCCGCCTGGTCTGATGCCCGTCGTTCAGTCATGGCCGGACACTGTGCTCGATTGGTGAAGGTCGACGGCAAGGCGTGTCAGCGGTGGGTGCCCCCACGCTGCTTGCATGCGCGTCCAGAGCGCTTGATACGTCTCTCCGGTGCACGGGTAGTGTTCGTCTGCAGCGATGTCGGCCAGTGGTTTGAGGACGAACGCATAGCGGACGATCTCGTCACGAGGCAATGCAAGGTTGCCGATCTGCAGAACCGCGTCGCCGTAGGTCAGTACATCGATATCAAGGGTACGCGACGAGAATTTGGGAACATCGCGACGACGACCATGGGCATGCTCGATGGCGCGGCAATGGCCGGCAATGGCCGTTGGTTCGAGTGCCGTGTCAAGGCCCACGACCAGGTTGAGAAAGTCATCACCGATAAAACCGACTGCAGGGTTGCGGTACACGGGGGACAGGGTCAGGTGCCCGAACACCCGTTCCAGTGAACGCAGGCCGCCAGCCAGGTATGACTCGGGTTCGATGTTGCTGCCGAGACTCAGATAGACACGCTTGACATCCTCCCCGGCCTGAAGGCCGGAGATTCCTACGGCGCTCAGTCGCGGCATTGAACCGCCCCTGAATCACTTCGGTGGGTTCCTGCTGCTGGCGGCATGACTGCACCACTCACTTCACAGGCGAACCGGGCGTGCCCCGCCCTTGAAATATTCATCGCACCGACCACATCGGCGTTTTCCTCGAAGCCACAGTTCACGCAGGTGAATCGGGCTTGTGTTTGCCGATTGTC
>LFIK01000101.1_pt1 | contig 54177 bp, 43 predicted proteins | sample 643401 | NCBI WGS metagenome assembly LFIK01 (sample SAMN03777447, study PRJNA286221) | soda lake metagenome | biome: soda lake; feature: Kulunda steppe; material: water; isolation source: sample T5-Br brine of Lake Tanatar-5 | place: Russia: Kulunda steppe | collected 2010-07
CACCCACCCACCCGTCGCGCTCCGGGCGCGGCGTGCCGACCCCGACGGGCGCTTTCCGCCGACGATTCGCACAGCATGGAGACCGTATGCCCCTGATCCGCGCCTGGCTTGACAGCGCCAACGACCCCGAGACCGCGTTTCCGCTCAACAACCTTGCGCTGGGGGTGTTCGCGCCCCAGGCGGGCGCGCCCGCGCGCTGCGGCGTGGCGCTGGGCGATCGGATCGTGGATGTGCAGGCGCTCGAGGCGGCGGGGCTGCTGCGGCTGCCGGGCGGGCCGCTGCTGGACCGCGCGGTGTGGAACCCGGTGATGGAAGCGGGGCCGGCGATCTGGGCGGCGCTGCGCGAGCAGCTGAGCGCGCTGCTGGCCGAAGGCGCGCCCAGGCGCGACGAGGTTGCGCCGCATCTGTGGCCGATGGCGGAGGCGACGTTGCACATGCCGTTCCGCGTGGCCGAGTTCACCGATTTCTACGCCGGGCGCCATCACGCGACCAATGTGGGCACCATGTTCCGGGGCGCAGAAAACGCGCTGCCGCCCAACTGGTTGCACATCCCGATCGGGTATAACGGGCGGGCGTCCTCGGTGGTGGTGTCGGGCACGCCGGTGCGCCGACCCTGGGGGCAGCTCAAGGGGCCGGATGACGCGGCGCCGCGCTTTGCGCCCTCGGCCCGGTTCGATCTGGAACTGGAGATGGGCGCGATCGTGGGCACGCCGTCGGAGGGGCCGATCTCGGTCGCGCAGGCCGATGAGATGATCTTTGGCTATGTGCTGCTCAACGACTGGTCGGCGCGCGACATTCAGGCCTGGGAATACCAGCCGCTGGGCCCGTTTCAGGCCAAGGCCACCGCCACCACCATCAGCCCGTGGATCGTGATGCGCGCCGCGCTCGAGCCCTTCCGCTGCGACACCCCCGCGCGCGAGGTGCCGCTGCTGCCCTATCTGCGCGAACCGGGGCCGATGCTGTATGACATCGCGCTCGAGGTCGCGCTGGCCCCCGAAAACGGCACCGAGGCGGTGATCGCGCGCACCAACTACCGCGAGATGTATTACTCCGCCGCGCAGCAGCTTGCGCATCACGCCAGCGCAGGCAGCCCGATGCGCTCGGGCGATCTGCTGGGCTCGGGCACGATCTCGGGGCCCACGCGCGACAGCCGCGGGTCGATGCTGGAGATCGCGTGGGGCGGCAAGGAGCCGCTGGCGTTGCCGGATGGGCAGGAGCGGCGGTTTCTGGAGGATGGCGACACGGTGACCCTGCGCGGGGCGGCGCAGGGCGACGGCTACCGCATCGGCTTCGGCGACTGCGCGGGGCAGCTGCTGCCCGCCATCGACAGGCCCGACTGGGCGTAAGGGACAGGGAGACCCGCAATGACCAAGAGCTTCGCCAGCGCCGGCGACATGGCCGAGAAGGCCACCAGCTTCACCGAAATCGGCGACGGGCTCTATGCCTTCACCGCCGAGGGCGACCCGAATTCGGGCGTGATCATCGGCGATGACAGCGTGATGGTGATCGAGGCGCAGGCCACCCCGCGGCTGGCCGAAAAGGTGATCGCCGAGATCCGGCGCGTCACCGACAAGCCGATCAGCCATCTGGTGCTGACGCATTACCACGCGGTGCGGGTGCTGGGTGCCTCGGCCTATGGCGCGGGGCAGGTGATCATGTCCGACCTTGCGCGCGCGATGGTGGCCGAGCGCGGGCAGGAGGATTGGGACAGCGAATTCCAGCGGTTCCCCCGGCTGTTTCAGGGGCATGAGAGCATCCCCGGCCTGACCTGGCCCACCACCACGTTTTCGGATCGCATGACGGTCTATCTGGGCAACCGCCGGGTGGAGATCGCGCATCTGGGCCGCGCGCACACCGCCGGTGACGCGGTGGTCTGGGTCCCCGATTCGGAGGTGATGTTCACCGGCGACATCGTCGAATACCACTCGGCCTGCTATTGTGGGGACGGGCATTTCCGCGACTGGGGCACGACGCTGGACCGGATCGCCGACTACCGCCCCGCGGCCATCGCGCCGGGGCGCGGCGACGCGCTGGTGGGAGAGCAGATGGTCGGCGCCGCCATCGCCAGCACGCGCGATTTCGTCGACAGCACCTGGCGCCCGGTGGCGCGCGTGGCGGCGCGTGGCGGGACGCTCAAGCAGGCGTGGGACGCGGTGCGCGCCGAGTGCGACCCGAAATTCGCCGACTTCGCCATCTATGAACACTGCCTGCCCTTCAACGTTGCCCGCGCCTGGGACGAGGCACGCGGCATCGACACGCCGCGGATCTGGACCGCCGCGCGCGATCTGGAGATGTGGGAGGCGCTGCAGGGCTGATCGCGCACGGGGAGGGTGCCATGACCAGGATTTTCGAGACGCCGCTTTATCCATACACCCACGTCCCCGATCAGGACGCGGTCGCGCCGGTGCGGCACAAGGTGGTGGTGATCGGCGCGGGGCCGGTGGGGCTGGCCGCCGCCATCGATCTGGCGCAGCGCGACATCCCTGTGCTGGTGGTCGACGACAACGACCGCGTCAGCTTCGGCAGCCGCGCGATCTGCTTTGCCAAACGGTCGCTCGAGATCCTCGACCGGCTGGGCTGCGGGCAGCCGATGGTGGACCGCGGCGTGGTGTGGAACACGGGCAAGGTGTTTCTGGATGACGCGCAGGTCTTCGCCTTCGACCTGCTGCCCGAGGATGGGCATCGCCGCCCGGCCTTCATCAACCTGCAGCAGTATCACCTCGAATATCACATGGTCGAACGGCTCCAGGCGCTCGCTGCCGCCGGCAAGCCGGTAGAGTTGCGCGGGCGCCACCGGGTCCACGCCATCGGGCAGCATGAAGACCATGTGCGGCTGGAGATCGAGACGCCCGACGGCCCCTACAGCCTCGAGGCCGACTGGGTCATCGCCTGCGATGGCGCGAACTCGCCCACGCGGCGGATGCTGGGGCTCGATTTCGTGGGCCGGGTGTTCGAGGACAATTTCCTGATCGCCGACGTGGTGATGGAGGCCGATTTCCCCACCGAGCGCTGGTTCTGGTTCGACCCGCCCTTCAACCGCGGCCAGTCGGCGCTGCTGCACCGCCAGCCCGACAATGTGTGGCGGATCGACCTGCAACTGGGCCGCGACATCGACAAGGAGGCCGAGAAGGCGCCCGAGCGCGTGATCCCGCGCCTGAAGGCCATGCTGGGCGAGGATGTGGCGTTCGAACTGGAATGGGTGTCGATCTACACATTCCAGTGCCGGCGGATGGAGCGCTTCCGCCACGGCCGGGTGATCTTCGCGGGCGACGCGGCGCACCAGGTCTCGCCCTTCGGAGCGCGCGGGGCGAACAGCGGGCTGCACGATGCCGATAACCTGTGCTGGAAGCTCGCGCATGTGCTCGAGGGCCGCGCGCCCGAGGCGCTGCTGGACAGCTACAACTGGGAACGCGTCTGGGGGGCGGATGAAAACATCCTGAACTCGACCCGGTCGACCGAGTTCATCACTCCGAAATCCGAGGCCAGCCGGTTGTTCCGCGACGCGGTGCTGGATCTGGCCGCGCACCATGCCTTTGCCCGGCCGATGGTCAATTCGGGGCGGCTGTCGGTGCCCTGCACCTATGACGACGGGCCGTTGAACACCGACGACACCACCGCGCTGCCCGCGCGCACGCGCCCCGGCGCTCCGGCGCCCGACGCGCCGCTGGGCGAGGGTTGGCTGCTGGGCGCGCTGGGGCAGGGGTTCACGATCCTCGCCATCGACACCGACGCCCCCGAGCGCGTGATCGAAGCCGGGCTGGAGGCGCGGACGCTGCGCGCCTCGGCCCGCGACAACCCGCATCTGGCGGCGCGCTATCTTGGCGAGGCCGGGTCGGCGGTGTATCTGATCCGCCCCGACCAGCATGTCGCCGCGCGGTGGGAGCGCTTCGACGCGCCCGCCCTGCGCGCCGCGCTGCGCCGTGCCGCCGCGCTCAGCACCCAGGAGGCATTGGCATGAACCTGCTCAACACGCGCCCCAACATCGCCGACGCCGACGGCTTCTTCGCCGAACTGGTCGCCACGCATGAGGAGCTGTCCGCCGAGGCCAGCGCGGCGCTCAACGCGCGCCTGGTGCTGCTGCTGGCCAACCATATCGGCGACCGGCAGGTGCTGTCCGAGGCGCTGCAGGCCGCCGCCATGAGCGCCCGCGCGCGCTGAGCCATGTCCGCCCGGGCGCGCTGAGCGCTTTCCGCGGGCCGCGTTGCAGGCTAGGTTCCGGGCATCAACCCTGACCGCTGGTGCCCCATGACCAACCCGCTGCTTGCCGACTGGCAGACCGACTTCGCGCTGCCCCCGTTTGAGGCGATCGAGGACAGCCACTTCGCCCCGGCCTTCGAGGCCGCGATGGCCGAGGGCCGCGCCGCCGCGCAGGCTATCGCCGACAACCCCGCGCCCCCCGATTTCGCCAACACGATCGAGGCGCTGGAGCGCGCCGACGCCACGCTCGACCGTGTGGCGGGGGTGTTCTTCAACCTCGCCGGAAGCGATTCGACGCCTGCGCGCGAGGCGCTGCAGCGTGAGCTGTCGCCGAAGCTGTCGGCCTACGCCTCGGAAATCACATCAAACACGGCGCTGTTTCAACGGATCGAATCGCTGTGGGATCAGCGCGAGGCGCTGGAGCTGACCCCCGAACAGGCGCGCGTGCTTGAGCTTTACCGCCGCATGTTCCTGCGCGCGGGTGCCGCGCTGACGGGGGATGACGCCGCGCGGATGACCGAGATCAAGTCCCGCCTCGCCACCCTCGGCACGCAATTCGCGCAGAACGTGCTGGCCGAGGAGCGCGACTGGCTGATGGAGCTTGACGACGCGGCACTTGCCGGCCTGCCCGATTTCCTGCGCGCGGCCGCCGCCGACGCCGCGCGCGAACGGGGCCGCGAGGGGCATGTCATCACGCTCAACCGCTCGCTCATCGCGCCGTTTCTGGAACACTGCCCCGACCGCGAGTTGCGCCGCCGCGCCTATGAGGCCTGGGTGTCGCGCGGAGCCAACGGGGGCGCGACCGACAACCGCGCCATCGTGGCCGAAACGCTGGCGCTGCGCGCCGAGCGCGCGGCGTTGCTGGGCCATGCCAGCTTCGCCGCCTTCAAGCTGGAGCCGGAAATGGCGCGCACCCCGCAAGCGGTGCGCGACCTGCTGATGCAGGTCTGGACGCCGGCCCGTGCGCAGGCCGAGGCCGACGCCGCGGTGCTGGAACAGATGCTGCACGCCGATGGTCATGCGGGGCGGCTCGAGCCCTGGGACTGGCGCTACTACGCCGACAAGCGCCGCCGCGCCGAGCACGACCTCGATGACGCGCAGATCAAGCCGTATCTGAGCCTCGAGAACATGCTTGCCGCCGCCTTCGACTGCGCGCAGCGGCTGTTCGGGCTGGAGTTCCGCGCGCTCGACGTGCCGCTCCATCACCGCGACGCCCGCGCGTGGGAGGTCACGCGCGACGGGCGGCACATGGCGGTGTTCATCGGCGATTATTTCGCGCGGCCGTCGAAACGTTCGGGGGCGTGGTGCTCGGCGTTCCGCAGCCAGCGCAAGCTGGACGGGGACATCCGCGCGGTGGTGGTCAACCAGTGCAACTTTGCGCGCGGCGAGCCGGCGCTGTTGTCCTGGGACGACGCGCAGACGCTGTTTCACGAATTCGGCCACGCGCTGCACCATATCCTGTCCGACGTGACCTATGCGACCGTGTCCGGCACCTCGGTCGCGCGCGATTTCGTGGAACTTCCCAGCCAGCTTTACGAACACTGGCTGGAGGTCCCCGAGGTGCTGGCAAGCCATGCCCGCCACGTCGTCACCGGCGAGCCGATGCCCGACGATCTGCTCAAGCGCCTGCTGGCCGCGCAGACCTTCGATCAGGGGTTCGCGACGGTCGAATACCTGGCTTCGGCGCTGGTGGATCTGGACTTCCACGACGGCCCGCCGCCCGCCGACCCCATGCAGCGCCAGGCCGAACTGCTGGGCGAACTGGGCCTGCCGCACGCGATCCGCATGCGCCACGCGACCCCGCATTTCGCGCATGTCTTCGCCGGTGACGGCTATTCCAGCGGCTATTACAGCTACATGTGGTCCGAGGTCATGGACGCCGACGCGTTCGAGGCATTCCGCGAGACCGGCGACCCGTTCGACGCGGTCACCGCCGTGCGGCTGGAGCATTACATCCTGTCGCAGGGAGGTTCGGCCGAGCCCGACGCGCTCTACCTTGCGTTCCGGGGCCAGATGCCGGGGGTGGAGCCGCTGCTGCGCGGCCGCGGGTTGGCCGCCTGAAAAGACCGCCTCAAAAAAGACCGCCTGAAAAAGACCGCCCGAAAAAGACCGGGGCCGCGGGTGATGCCCACCCGCGGCCCCGTCGCGTTCCCCTTTCGGGAAATCTCAGCCCTGACGGGCCTTGAACTTCTTCTGCGTCTTGTTGACCACATAGACGCGGCCCTTGCGGCGCACAACCTGACAGTCGCGGTGGCGCTGCTTGAGCGAGCGGAGCGAATTCCTGACCTTCATGGCCCTTCTCCTCTGCGCGGCGCCAAGCGCCCGGTTACAAACGGTCCTGCCGGGGCAGGGGTGAAATGGTGGGCGCGACAAGGTTCGAACTTGTGACCCCTACGATGTCAACGTAGTGCTCTACCACTGAGCTACGCGCCCGGACATCGACCCGCCCGCAAACGAAAAGCGACGCGGGCGGAACCGCGTCTTGCAGCACGCGCTATAAAAGGACTCGCCGGGGCGTTCAAGAGCTTTCGGCGCGATAGGTTTGTGCGCTATATGTTTTCCTTGAGGCGGAGAAAGCGGGCATGAACGCACCCTGTCACTTGGAAATGCCGGGAACGGTGGAAAGCTGCGCGGTGTTCGCGTCGCCGCACAGCGCGCGGGTGTATCCGCCCGATCTGCTGACGCGCTCGGTGCTGGATCAGCGCGCGCTGCGCTCGTCCGAGGATGCCTATGTCGATCTGCTGGTGCAGTCGGCACCGGCGCTGGGCGCGCCGCTGCTGCTGGGGGGCGTGCCGCGCGCCTATGTGGACGTGAACCGCGCCGCCGGAGAGCTGGACCCCGCGCTGATCGACGGCGTGCCGCGCGGGGTGCTGAACCCGCGCGTGGCCTCCGGGCTGGGCGTGATCCCGCGCGTCGTGGCCGGGGGGCGCGCGATCTATCGCGGCAAGCTGACCCGGGCCGAGGCCGAGCGCCGCATCGCGGCCTTCTGGGTGCCCTACCACGACACGTTGTCGGAGCTTCTGGCAGCGCAGCGCGCGCGCTTCGGCATGGCGATCCTGTTCGACATGCACTCGATGCCGCACGAGGCCATCGCCGGGCATGCCCGCCGCGGCCAGCCCGCCCCGCAGGTGGTGATCGGCGACCGCTTCGGCGCCTCGGCCGCGCCGGGGCTGGTGGCGGCGGTCGAGGGGATCTTCGCCGCCACCGGGCTGCGCGTGGCGCGCAACACGCCGTTTGCGGGCGCTTATGTGGCGCAGACCTACGGCCAGCCCTCGCAGGGCCAGCATGTGATCCAGATCGAGATCGACCGCGCGCTTTATCTTGATGAACACCGGGTGGAACCGCATGTCGGCTTCGCCGGGTTCCGCGCACTGATGGACGATGTCGTCGCCGCGCTCGCCGCGCTGGGGCGCGAGGGGCGCACCGCGCAGCCGCTGGCGGCTGAATAGGGCGGCGCGTCAGCGCAGCGCCCGGCCCTTGACGATGGCGGCGGTGCCGAAGCGCGCGCGTATCGCGTCGGTGGCGCGCTCGGCCGCGGCGCGCTGGCCGGCCTGCGGGTCCAGCAGATCGCCGGCGTGGTCGGCATCATCCGCCGGCGACAACCGGCTGATCCCCACCCCGATCAACCGCCACGGTCCCTGCCACTGCGCCTGTGCGGGCCGCGCGTCGAACAGCGCGCGCGCGGTGCGGTAGATGCGGTCGGCCAGTTGCGTGGGCGCATCGAGCGTGCTGCGCCGGGTCTGGAGGCGGTGGCTTGCGTGCTTGAGCTTCAGCGTCACCACCAGCCCCGCCAACCCGCGCGCCTTGGCGCGGGCCGAGACCTCCTCGGCCAGCCGCCACAGATGGCCGTCCAGCAGGTCCGGATCGGCGGTGTCCTTCGGCAGTGTGGTCTCCTTCGAGATCGACTTGACCGGCGCGTTGGGACTGACGGTCCGGTGGTCCTGCCCGCGCGCAAGGTGCCACAGCCGCGCGCCCATCGACCCGAAGCGTGCCTGCAGGCGCTCGATCTCCCAGCGCAGCAGGTCGTCGATCGTGCGGATGCCCGCCGCCTCGAGCTGCCCCTGCAGCGCCGCGCCCACGCCCCAGATCATGCCCACCGGCTTGCCGCGCAGGAAATCGCGCGTCTCGGCCCGCCCGATCACCGCAAAGCCGCGCGGCTTGTCCAGGTCCGAGGCAAGCTTGGCCAGGAACTTGTTGTGCGACAGCCCGATCGAGACGGTGAGACCCAGCTCGGCCTCGATCTCGCGCGCAAGGCGCGCCAGCAGCACCGCCGGGGGAGCGCCGTGCAGCCGCCCGGTGCCGGTGAGATCGATGAACGCCTCATCGAGCGACAGCGGCTCCACCGCGGGGGTCAGCGCCTCGATCCGCGCGCGGATGGCGCGCGAGGCTTCGGTATAGGCGTCGAAGCGCGGGCGGACGACCACCGCGTCGGGGCAGAGCTTGAGCGCCTTGAACATGGGCATGGCCGAGCGCACGCCACGGATGCGCGCGATGTAGCACGCGGTGGTGACCACCCCGCGCTGCCCGCCGCCCACGATCACCGGCTGGTCGCGCAGTGCGGGGTCGTCGCGCTTTTCCACGCTGGCGTAGAACGAATCGCAATCCAGATGCGCGATCGACAGCTCGGTCAGTTCCTCATGCGCCAGCACCCGCGGCGCGCGGCAGGCGGGGCACCGGGCGGCCGGGGCGCACAGCGTCAGGCAATCGCGGCACAGCCCCGGCATCGCAGGTCTAGAGCGGTTTGCGCGCGCGCAGCGCGGCCATGATCGTGCCGTCGTCGAGGTAATCCAGTTCGCCCCCAAGCGGCACGCCCTGCGCCAGCGCGCTCAGCCGCACGCCGGTGGGCTCCAGCAGTTCGGCGATGTAATGCGCGGTGGTCTGGCCATCGACCGTCGGATTGAGCGCGAGGATCACCTCCGTGATCCCCTCGGCGCGAACACGCTCGGCCAGGTCCGGCAGGCGCAGTTCCTCGGGGCCGATCGCGTCGAGCGCCGAGAGCGTGCCGCCCAGCACGTGGTAGCGGCCCCGATAGGCGCCACCGCGCTCCATCGCCCACAGGTCCGAGACATCCTCGACCACGCACAGCTCGCCGGTGGCCCGGCGCGGGTCGGCGCAGACGGGGCAGGTCTCGGCCATCGAGACATTGCCGCAGATGCGGCAGGCGCGCGCGGTTTCGGCCACCTGCGCCAGCGCGCGGGCGAGCGGTGTCATGGTCTGGCTGCGCTTGCGGATCAGATGCAGCACCAGCCGCCGGGCCGAGCGCGGGCCCAGCCCCGGAAGCCGCGCCATCTGCGCGATCAGCGCCTCGATCGGGTCGGCAGCATCGGACACGGGTGGCGGCGGCGTCACATGGGAAGGTTCATGTCGCGCGGCAGGCCCATGCTCTCGGCGATCTTGCCCATCTCTTCCTGCGCGCGGTCCTGCGCCTTGGCCTGCGCGTCCTTGATCGCGGCCAGGATCAGGTCCTCGACGACCTCCTTCTCGTCGGCGTTGAAGATCGACGGGTCGATGTCCAGCGCGGTCAGCTCGCCCTTGGCGGTGGCGGTGGCCTTGACCAGCCCGGCACCCGATTCGCCGGTGACGGTGATGGATTTGAGCTGCTCCTGCAGCTCGGCCATCTTGGCCTGCATCTCCTGCGCGGCCTTCATCATCTTGCCCATGTCGCCCAGACCCTTGAGCATGGCGGTTCCTTTCGTGATTGCGGTTGCAGTTGCGGTGTCAGTCGTCGTCGAACGGGTCCCAGTCCTCGGGGATTTCGGGCAGCGCCTCGGTGGCTGCGGCGTCCTCGGGGGCGGTGTCGGGCAGGTGGACGGCCACGATCCGCGCATCAGGAAAGCTGTCGAATACGGCGCGGACCAGCGGGTTGTCCAGCGCGTCGCGCTCGGCATCGGCGGTGGCGGCGCGGCGGGTTTCGTCGATGGTCGGCGCGCCGCCGGCCGAAACGACCGAGACCCCCCACCGCGCACCGGTCCAGGCCTGCAGCCGCCCGGCGAGGCGGGCGGCCAGATCCGGGGCGGCGTCCGGGGTGGGTTCGAACTCGATCCGGCCCGGGCTGTAGCGCGCGAGGCGCAGGCAGGTCTCGACCTCGACCAGCAGCGCCATGTCGCGTCGCGCGCGGATGAGCGCCACGACGTCGTCGAAGCGCGCGTATCCGTCCAGCGGATCGGCCTGGGCGGGGCGGGCCAGCGCCGCCTGCGGCCCGCCAGCGGGCCGCGCGCCGTGCCCTGCGGGCACGGCGGAGGGGGCGGGCGCCTGCGCCCGCCCCCTGGCGGCGCCAGCGCTTCCCCCCCCGGCGGGGGCACCCGGGCCGGACGGCGCGGGCGGGGGCGCTTCCGAGGCCAGCCGACGGACCAGATCCTCGGGCGTGGGCAGGTCGGCCACATGCGTCAGCCGGATCAGCGCCATCTCGGCGGCCATCATGGCGTTGGGTGCAAGCCGCGCTTCCTCGAGTGCCTTCAGGAGCATCTGCCAGGCGCGCGCCAGCACGCGCTTGGGCAGCCGCCCTGCCAGATCGGTCCCGCGGTGGCGTTCGTCGGGGCCCACTGCAGGGTCATCGGCGCCATCAGGCGCGATCTGGATCACGCTGATCCAGTGCGTGATCTCGGCCAGATCGCGCAGCACCGCCACCGGGTCGGCGCCGTCGGCGTATTGCTGCGCCAACTCCGCGAGCGCCCCCGCCGCATCGCCGCGCATCACCGCCTCGAACAGGTCGAGCACCCGTCCGCGGTCGGCAAGCCCCAGCATCGCGCGGATCTCGGCGGCGCCGATCTCGCCGCCATCCGCCGCGCCGGTGCCCAGCGCCTGGTCCAGCAGCGACAGCGCGTCGCGCACCGAGCCTTCGGCGGCGCGGGTGATCAACGCCAGCGCCTCGTCGTCGATCCGTCCGGCCTCGGCCCCGGCGATGCGGCGCAGATGCGCCAGCATCACCTCGGGCTCGATCCGGCGCAGATCGAAACGCTGGCACCGGCTCAGCACCGTCACCGGCACCTTGCGGATCTCGGTGGTGGCGAACAGGAACTTCACATGCGCGGGCGGTTCCTCCAGCGTCTTGAGCAGCGCATTGAACGCGCTGGTCGAGAGCATGTGCACCTCGTCGATGATGTAGATCTTGTAGCGCGCCGAGGCCGCGCGATAAGCCACCGAATCAATGATCTCGCGGATGTCCCCGACGCCGGTGCGGCTGGCGGCGTCCATCTCCAGCACGTCGACATGGCGCCCGGCGGCGATGGCGCGGCAGGGCTCGCAGACGCCGCAGGGCGTGGTGGTCGGCCCGCCGCTGCCGTCGGGGCCCACGCAATTCAGCCCCTTGGCGATGATCCGCGCGGTGGTGGTCTTGCCGGTGCCGCGGATGCCGGTCAGCACGAAGGCCTGCGCGATCCGGTCGGCGGCGAAGGCGTTGCGCAGGGTGCGCACCATCGCCTCCTGCCCGATCAGGTCGTCGAAGGTCTCGGGGCGGTATTTCCGCGCCAGCACCTGATAGGCGGGGGAGGGGGTCTGGTCGGTCATGCAGGGCGGTATCCGTTTGCTGTGCGAACTCTAGCGCGCTTCGGGGGGCTTGGCCACCGCCGGCCCCATCCGCGCGCCCAGCACCGCGCCGATCCAGACCGCCAGCATCCACAGCGCCAGCGACACGCCCGCATGGACCACCGCCTGCCCGGTCGCGCCGCGCTCGAGCATCAGCAGCGTCTCGAGGCTGAAGATCGAAAACGTGGTGAACCCGCCGCAGAACCCCGCCAGTGCGAAGAACCGCAGCTCGGCCGGGACCGGAGCGCGGCCGGGCCGCGCCGCCCACGCCGCCAGGAGCCCGATCAGCGCCGAGCCCGACACGTTCACCGCAAGCGTTCCCCACGGAAACCCCATTCCACCGGGGACCTGCAGCGCGAGCGTCGCCAGATGCCGCGCCACCGAGCCCAGCGCCGCACCGGCGCCCACCGCCGCGCTCAGCCGCAGCGTGATGCTCATCCCCACCCTCCCGCAAGCGCAAGGCCAAGCGCCGCCGCGCCCAGACACCCCGCAACCGACACCGCGATGTTCAGCACCCCGCGCCCCGCGCGCCCCGAGCGCAACAGCGTCAGCGTCTGGAGCGAGAACGACGATACCGTGGTGAAGCTGCCCAGGCCCCCCACCACCAGCGCCGCCCAGACCGGCCCGAAGCCGCCCCCCTGTGGTGGCGGACCGTCCGGCAGCCACCCCGCAGCCAACCCGATCGCGAAGGCGCCGATCAGGTTCACCAGCAGCGTGCCCAGCGGGAAGCGGTCGCCATAGCGCGCCTCGACCAGCTCGGAGATCCAGTAGCGCGCCATGCCGCCCAGTGCGCCGCCCAGCGCGATCAGCAGAAGCGCCGTCATCGGCGGGGGGCTTTCGGCGAAGGGGCGCGCGCGTATGCCATGGTGCAGGGTTAGCGACGCACCGGACGCGGGTCAACGCGGTCTCAGAACCCGAACAGCGCCTGCGGCTCCATCGCCCGCGCCGCCAGCCGGTCGGCGTCGGTCTCGGGCGCCCAGCCCAGCACCTCGCAGGCGCGGCGGTTGGAAAACCGCGCCAGATGCGCGCGCGAACGCCAGTCGGCCAGCAGCGGCACCGCCAGCCCCCGGCGCCGCAGCGCCCAGCGCTTGAGCGCGAACTTGGCCATGTCGGCGGCATAGAGCACCCCCGGCGCGGACCCCGCCACGCGCAGCCGCGTCCCCGTCAGCCGTGCCAGCGCCGCAAAATAACCCCGCGCCGACAACAGCGGCGGGCCGACGAGGTTGAACGCCTGCCCCTCGATCCCGGCGGTCTCGGCGGCGCGGATCAGCCCGTCGGCCACGTCCTCGGCCAGCACCAGCGGCAGCTTGTTGTGCCCGCTGCCCCAGACGCGCACCGCGCCCGCGCCGTGCCAGCGCCCCAGCCCCCAGTGCTGCAACGGACCGCCCGGGCCGATCACGATCCCCGGCCGCGCGATCACCAGCCCCAGCCCGCGCGCGCGGTGCAGCGCCATGAGCCGCTCCTCGCACAGCGCCTTGGAGCGCGCATAGAGGTTGCGCCGCTCCATCGGCCCGAAGGGCGTGTCCTCGGTGATCGTGCGCGCGGGGTCCGAGGCGTCATAGGACGCGATCGTGCCGGTATAGACGACGCGCGGCACGCCTGCGTCCAGCGCCGCCTCGGCGATGGTTTCGGTCACGGCGACGTCGTTGCGCAGATAGCCCTCCCAGTCGGGCTCCTCGGCGCGGGCGAGGTGGTGGACGCAGCGCACCCCCGCCATCGCGCGCGTCAGCGCCGCGCGGTCGGTCAGCGGGGCCGAGACCAGCTCGACCGCCGTGCCGAGTTCCGCGAAGGGGTTGGTTCGGCCCCGGCTGAGCACGCGCACCCGGTCACCGCGCGCCACAAGCGCCCGCACCAGCGCGCGGCCCACAAAGCCGGTGCCGCCGATCACCAGAGCGCCGGGCGCGGTCTTGGGCGCGGTCTTGGGCGTGGTCTTGGGCGTGGTCTTGGGCGCAGTGTCGGGCGCGTGGGTGGTCGCGGGCGTCGGCGCGGGGCTTTCGGGCAGCAGCGCGGCCGCCGCTTCGACCGAAGCGATCACCTGCGCCGCGCTGTCGCCCGAAAACCGCGCATCGATGGGCTGCCCGCGCCGGATCGCCTGCGCGAAGGCGGCAAACGCTGCGCGGAAGCCCAGCGCGTAGGGCTGGTCGCGGTTGAGCGACACCGCCTCGCGCCAGCCGTTGCGCAGCCCCTCGGCCGCGTGCTGGCGCGCGAGCGCAAACTGGCGACGCAGCGGGTTGACCACGATGTCCGACGTGTTGGGCGCATCGATCACCAGCGTGTCGGCGCCGTAATCATACTGCGCGCTGGCGGCGACGCCGCGCAGGCTCAGGCTGCGCTCCTCCATCCCCTCGACCAGTGACACCGACAGGCACAGCTCGGTCACGCCGGCGCGCGCTTCCAGCCGCCAGCCCTGCGGGATCACGATGCCGCCCGGCAGCGTGACAGGGCGCAGCACGCGCAGCTGCAACTCCTGCGGAGCGCCGAACAGGTCATGAGCGAAGGCGTGCAGATGCGGGCCAAGTTCCAGCATCAGGTTCTGCGGGTGGCGCAGCATCCACAGCCCGAACGGCCCCGAACGCAGCGGCGGCAGCGGAAAATGCCAGCGGATCTCGGCCCGGTCGACGCGCCCGATGCGCCCGTCCGCCAGCGCCGCCTTCAGCCGTGCATAGCCGGGCTGGCCCAGAAAGTTGTGACAGACCGCGATCACGCGCCGGGCTTCGTCGGCGGCCTGCACCATCGCGCGCGCCTGCGCGGCGGTGGTCGCGAAGGGCTTTTCGACCAGCACATGCAGCCCCGCACCCAGCGCCTGCAGCGCAAGGTCATGGTGCGTCCCGGGCGGGGTCAGGATGTGCACGGCATCGACCGCCTGCGCGGCAATCATGGCGTCCAGACTGTCGAAGGCGCGCGCCCCGTGCTGCCCCGCAAGCGCCTGCGCCGCGCCGGTCGCGGGGTCCGCGACCCCGGCGAGCGCCACCCCCGGCACCCGCGCCAGCCCCGCCGCGTGCCAGCCGGCGATGTAACCCGCGCCGACCAGCCCGATTCTGATGGGGTCCTGCGTCATCCCTGTCCCGCCTGCCTGTATTCGATCAATCTCGGCGCCGCGCCCCGCCACCGCCGCAGCCGCCAGCGCAGCATCCCGGCCAGATTGGCGGGCTTCGACGCCATGAACAACAGCGCCGCGCCCAGCGCATCGCGCCCCGAAAACCCGCGCGCGCGAAACCGGGCCGCCATCCGCACGATCGCGGCCGCATAGAGCGCCGCGATCCCCGGCACCAGCACCGGCACCAGCACCGGCGCCAGCACCGCCGCCACCAGCGGCAGCACCAGCGCCCAGGCCCAGGCGCGGCGCCGTTCGGCGCGGAAATAGCCGGGGTGCAGATCGCCCACCTGCGCGAAGCCGTGGCCCGCGCGCACCGCCCGGCGCCAGAACTGGCCGAAGCGCAGCATCCGCGCGTCATGCTCAGCCATGTCGGCGTCCATACGGTGCAGCGTCCAACCCGCGGCGCGCAGGCGCAGCGCCATCTCGTCATCCTCGGCGGCGATCACGTCGTCGCGGAACCCGCCGATCGCGTGCAGGGGGGCAAAGCGCATCAGCACCACACCGGTGCAGGCGGGCGTTTCGCCCGGCGCGGCGCGCCACTCGTCCGCGATCAGGCGGTTGTAGAGGCTCGCCTCGGGCGCGGCCTCGGCCGTGTGGCCGTGCACGGCGGCGGCGCGCGGGGTCGCGTCCAGGAACGCGGCCCCGCGTGCGACCCATGCGGGGCGCGGCACCGCGTCGCCGTCCTGCAACTGCACGAATTCGGGCGGATCGCCCGCCAGCGCCGCCAACCCCGCATTGCGCGCGCGCGCCGCGCTGAACGGGCGCGCAGGGTCGAGCGCGATCACCTCGGCCCCTTCCGCGCGCGCGCGCTCGGGGCTGCCATCATCCGAGCCGCTGTCGACATAGACCAGCCGGCGCACCTGCGGGGCCAGCGCGCGCAGGCAGGCGACCAGCCGGTCGCCCTCGTTTCGGCCGATGACGACCGCATCGGTGCGGCTGCGCGCGTTGCTGTGTTCGGGCATGGGTCCGGTTGCTTAAGGGGCCGGGTGGAGCAGACCACCCATCGGCGGCAAGAACAAGCTTCCGGCGGCGAAATTGGGGCACCGTGCGGGCGCGCCGGTGGTTTTCGCACCCGCGTGGTGCAGTCAGGCGCGGGGGTGCGGGGGCGCAGCCCCCGCCCGCACGCAGTGCCAGAAGGCGTGCGCGCGCCAGCGCGCTCCGCTGGATCACGCTCCCGCGTCAGTGGAAATCGCGGCTGGGGAACAGCGCCCTGGCCTGGTCGCGCGGGTGTCGGGCGCGGGGGGCGGGATGGGTCGGCGCCGCGTTGGGCACCGGACGGCGCGCCTCGTCCGAGCGGCCTTCGGTCGGGTCGATCAGCCGGCCTTGCCCGAGCGCCAGCAGGCGGGGCGACAGGTCCTCGACCGTCTCGGCGATCACATGGATCACCACGCCCTCGCGCTGCACCCGGCCGGTGACGCGCAGCAGCCGTCCCCCGATCACCGCGCGGCGGAAACGGTCGTAGACCTTCGGCCAGACCACCACATTGGCGACCCCGGTCTCGTCCTCCAGCGTGACGAAGATCACCCCCGAGGCCGTGCCCGGCCGTTGCCGCGTGATCACCAGCCCGCAGATCGTCACCCGCCCGCGCGCGCCCTCCAGCCCTTCATGCGCGGTCAGCCCCGCCAGTGCGGGACGCAGCAGCTCCATCGGATGCGCGCGCAGGCTCAGCCGCAGCGACAGGTAATCCTCGACCACCGCCTCGCCCAGCGTCATGTCGGGCAGCGCGACCGGGGCGTCGGCGATCCCCTCGCCATCGGCGCCGGCAAACAGCGGCAGCGGCTTGGGTGCCCGCAGCGCGCGCACCGCCCACAGCGCCGCGCGGCGCGCGAGCCCGGTGCTGGCGAAGGCGTCGGCCTCGGCCAGCCGTTCCAGCGCCGTCACCGGCACGCCCGCGCGCCGCCACAGGCTTTCGGCGTCGGGGTAGCCGTTGCCGCGCGCGGCGACGATCCAGGCGGCATCCTCGGCGCCCAGCCCCTTGACCTGCCGAAACCCCAGCCGCAGCGCGAGCGCACCGTCGGCGCGCCGCTCCAGCGTGCAGTCCCAGCCGGAGGCGTTCACGCAGACCGGCCGCACCTCGACCCCATGCTCGCGCGCGTCGCGCACGATCTGCGCGGGCGCGTAGAACCCCATCGGCTGGCTGTTGAGCAGCGCGCAGGCAAAGGCCGCCGGGTGGTGGCGCTTCATCCAGGCCGAGGCATAGACCAGCAGCGCAAAGCTCGCCGCGTGCGATTCGGGAAAGCCGTATTCGCCGAAGCCCTCGATCTGCGCGAAACACGCTTCGGCAAACGCGGGGTCGTAGCCGCGCGAGAGCATGCCGTCGATGAACCGGTCCCGGAACGTGCCGATGGTGCCCATGCGCTTGAAGGTGGCCAGCGATCGGCGCAGGCGGTCGGCCTCTTCCGGGGTGAAGCCGGCGGCCACCACGGCGATCTGCATCGCCTGTTCCTGAAACAGCGGCACGCCCAGCGTGCGCTCCAGCACCCCGCGCAGCGCGGCCGAGGGCAGATGCACCGGCTCCTTTCCCTGCCGGCGGCGGATATAGGGGTGCACCATGCCGCCCTGGATCGGGCCGGGACGGACGATCGCGACCTCGATCACCAGATCGTAGAAGCAGCGCGGGCGCATCCGGGGCAGGAAGTTCATCTGCGCGCGGCTTTCCACCTGGAACACGCCGATCGCGTCGGCGCGGCACAGCATGTCATAGACCGCCGGGTCCTCACGCGGGAGGGTTTCGAGATCGACCTCGCCGCCGCCGTGCTCGGCGATCAGCGCGAAGCCCTTGCGCAGGCAGGTCAGCATCCCCAGCGCCAGCACATCGACCTTCAGGATGCCCAGCGCGGCGATGTCGTCCTTGTCCCATTCGATGACGCTGCGCCCCTCCATCGCGGCGTTGCCGATGGGGCAGAGCTCGTCCAGCCGGCCGCGGGTGATGACGAAGCCGCCGACATGCTGGCTCAGATGGCGCGGAAAGCCGATGATCTCGGCGATCAGCGCCATGGTCTGCGCCAGCCGCCGGTCGGTGGGGTCGAGCCCCAGTTCGGCCAGCCGCGCGGGGTCGGGCGGGCCCGAGCGCCAGCCCCAGCTGCTGCCGGCCAGCGCGCCCAGCATGTCGGCCGACAGCCCCATCACCTTGCCGACCTCGCGGATCGCGGCGCGGGTGCGGAAATGGATCACCGTTGCGGTCAGCCCGGCGCGGTGTCGGCCATAGCGGGCATAGATGTGCTGGATCACCTCCTCGCGCCGCTCGTGTTCGAAATCCACGTCGATGTCGGGGGGCTCGCCGCGGGCTTCGGACATGAAGCGCTCGAACACCATCGAGATCGTGTCGGGCGGGACCTCGGTGATGCCCAGCGCGTAGCAGATCACCGAATTGGCGGCCGAGCCGCGCCCCTGGCACAGGATTCCGCGCGACCGGGCGAAGGCGACGATGTCGTGCACGGTCAGGAAATAGGCGGCAAAGCCCAGCGCCGCGATGACGCGCAGCTCCCTGGCGGCCTTGTCGGCGGTGTCGGGGGGCACGCCGCGCGGGAAGCGGCGCCACAGCCCGGCATGGCTGAGGCGCTCCAGCCGGGCCTGCGCGGGCTCGCCGTCGGTGATCTCGTCAGGGTATTCGTAGGAGAGTTCGTCAAGCGAGAACGCGCAGCGGTCGGCGATCTCGAGCGTGCGGCGCAGCGCGGCGGGATGGGCGGCGAAGAGGCGCGCCATCTCGGCCGGGCTGCGCAGGCGCGCTTCGGCGTTGGGCAGCGCGCGGGTGCCGATGGTGTCGATGGTCAGCCCCTCGCGCAGGCAGGTCAGCACATCGGCCAGCCGGCGGCGGCGGGCGTGGTGCAGCAGCACGTCGCCCAGCGCCACCATCGGCACGCCCAGCCGCTGCGCCAGCGCTGCGCGGGCCCCCAGCCGCGCACGGTCGCGCCCGTCATAGCGCGGCGCGGCGCCCAGGAACACGTTGCCCGGAAAGCGCGCGGCCAGCCGCCGGGTCTCGGCCAGCGCGCGGTCGGGCGCGGCATCGGGGGGCAGCGCGATCAGGATCAGCCCGGCGCCATGCTCCAGCAGATCGGCAAGCGCGATGTCGCAATCGCCCTTGGCCGCGCGCATCTTGCCCAGGCTCAGCAACCGCGACAGCGCGGCATAGGCGGCGCGGTCGGTGGGCAGCGCCAGCCAGTGCGCCGCGCAGTCGCGCAGCACCAGCCGCGCGCCGACGATCAGCCGGGGCAGGGGGCCGGCGGGCACCGCAAGCCGCGCGCCGGGGTCGCGCTGGCGGCTGGAGGGGTCGGTCCGCCCCTGCCCGCGGATTTCGGCCGACCCGCCTTCGGCCGCGGCGCGGGCCAGTTCGCGCAGCGCCACATGCGCGCGCACCACCCCCGCAAGGCTGTTGCGGTCGGTGATGGCGATGGCGGAAATCCCCAGCTCGGCGGCGCGGGCGACCAGTTCCTCAGGGTGCGAGGCGCCGCGCAGGAAGCTGAAATTCGACGTCACGCACAGCTCGGCATAGCCCCGGCGCGTGATCGCGCCGGGCAGGGGGGTGGGTGGCGAGTCGCTGGGCATGGACGGAACATATCATGAACATGTGCCGGATGCCAGTATCGGGCGCCGTCCCGGCAGGGCGCTCAGCGGAAGGCGTCGCAGGGATCGGGGCGGTCCACCGGGTCGGTCACGATCCACAGATCGAAGGGCGGGTCGCCCTCGGGCGCGGCTTCCAGCTGGCCGAGGCTGAGCACCTGAATCCCCGGCGCGGCGTGCGCAAGCTTCGCGGGGATGCCCTGATCGGTGCGCGCGTGCCCGGTGCCGGTGATCACGGCGACCGGCCCGCCGCCTGATTCGACCGCGTTCAGCGCGACCTGCGCCAGCCGCGCGTCGCGCAGCCGCTGGACAAGCACCATGTCGGGCAGCATCTCCTCGGGGATCGCGTCGCAATGCGCGGCAAGCTGGTCGGCCTCGCGCGCGGCCTGTTCGTCGGGGTCGAGCGGCTGGTCGAGCCCGAAAAGCGCAGCTTCGGGGCCGAATGCCTCCGCGGCCGACTGGCCGAAAAGGGCGCGCGCTTCCTCGCGCGGGAGCGCGGCGCCGAAGATCTCGGCCGCGGGGGCGGCGGTGAAGATCGGGTGATACATGGCGAAATCGGGCCAGCCGGAGTCCGCCCAGTCCAGCGCCTCGGCCAGCGCGGCGGCATCGCCACGATTGGCGGGGGTGACGCGCGCGGCCTGATCTCGGGTCAGCATCTCGAACACCAGCGCGGTGGGCTGAAGCGCAGCGACCGCGCTGGCCTGGTTGGCGTGGTGGTCGGGATTGTCATGCACTTCGCCCAGGATCACCACATCGGCGCGCGGCAGGGTGCGCAGATCGGCGGCGTCGATTTCCGCCGCAAAAGCGGGCGCCGCAGCGCCCGCCAGCAGGAGTGCAATTGCGCAGACCTGTCTCATGCCAGGAAGTGGTGAACCTCGCGCGACTGCCCTTCGAGGTTGCGGCGCATCTTGGCGAAGGCGGCGGCTTCAAGCTGGCGCACGCGCTCCTTGGACAGGCCAAGCTCGTCGCCCAGCGATTCCAGCGTGCGCGGGTCCTCGCGCAGCTTGCGCTCGCGCACGATGAAGCGCTCGCGGTCGGTCAGCGCGCTCATCGCCACCAGCAGCCACTCGCGCAGCTGCGCCTGGTCAAGCCGTGCCTCCACAAGCTCGCTGCCGCCGTCACCGTCATCCTGCAGCGTGTCGATCCACTCGCGCCCGTCCTCGTCCGACGACTGTGTGGCGTTGAGCGAGTAGTCCATGCCCGAAAGCCGGCCTTCCATCATCTCGACGTCATGCAGCGGCACGCCGACCTCGGTGGCAACCATTTCCAGCAGCTTGTGACGTTCCAGCGTCTCGCCGCGCGCGGCGGCCTCACGCTCCAGCCGCGCCTGCACCCGGCGCATGTTGAAGAACAGCGACTTCTGGCTGGACGTCGAGCCGGTGCGCACCAGCGACCAGTTGCGCATCACGTAATCCTGGATGCTGGCGCGGATCCACCACACCGCATAGGTCGAAAACCGCACGCCGCGATCTGGGTCGAACTTGTCGGCGGCCTTCATCAGGCCCAGCCCGGCCTCCTGGATCAGGTCGTTCATCGGCGCGCCATACCGGCGGAATTTGGCGGCCATCGAGATCGCCAGCCGCATGTAGGCCGTGATCAGCCGGTGCAGCGCGGCCTCGTCGCGGTGATCGCGCCAGGCATAGGCCAGTTGCGCTTCGGTTTCCGCATCCAGCAGTTCGGCTTTCATCGCGCGGCGCGAAAACTGTCGATCGTCCTGTCCGTCAAAAGGCATGGTGATCTCCGGAGCTGTCTTGTTCCCGTTCCCTGTTTATGCCCAGTCTTACGGGCCAGCCCCGCGCCCGGATGACTCTGCACACGAAGCCGTGTGCTGCGCAGCGGTCAGTCGGTGTGCGGAACGGGCTCGGCGGCCTGCGGTGCAACGGGGGCGGTGGCGCGCACCCACCAGCCGCGATGCGTCGCGGACAGGGTGCGCGCGGCCTGTCGCGCGGCGGCGGCGTCGGGGAACAGCCCGAAGCAGGTGGCGCCCGATCCCGACATCCGCGCCAATGCGCAGCCGGGCGTTGCGCGCAGCGCCGCCAGAACCTCGGCGATGACCGGAAGCGCCGTGATCGCAGGGGGTTCGAGGTCGTTGCGCATGCCCGACAGCCAGTCGATCAGCGCAGGCGTGTCCGGCCAGCGGGGCAGCGTCTCGGGCATCGGCGCCTTGTCGCGCCGCGTCAGGCGGGCGAAAACCTCGGGCGTGGAGAGCGCGGCGCCGGGATTGACGAGCACCAGCCACACGGGCGGCAGCACGGGGACCGGGTCCAGGACCTCGCCGATGCCGCGCATGCGACACGGTGCCGCAGAAAGGCAGACCGGCACGTCCGCGCCCAGCGCGGCCGCGTCGGGCAGGGGGCGCCCGGTCAGCCGCGCCAGCAGCCGCAACGCCGCCGCCGCATCGGCCGACCCGCCGCCGATCCCGGCGGTCACCGGCAGGCGCTTGTCCAGCGTCAGTGCCGCGCCCGTGACCCCCATCGCACGCGCCGCGCGCAGCACCAGATTATCGGATGCGACGGGCAGGTGCCGCGCCATCGCACCGCTGACCTGCAACGACAGTTCGGCCGCCGGGCGGGCCGAGACCACGTCGCCCGCATCCACGAACACCACCAGACTGTCCAGCAGATGATACCCATCCGCGCGCCGCCCGGTAACGTGCAGCGTCAGGTTGATCTTGGCAGGCGCGAGGCAGCTGAGCATCATCGCGGCGAGGTCACTCGGCGGCGGCCTGCGCTTCGGCCTCCTCCTCCTCAAGCACCACGTCGAGGCCGACCTCGAGCTTGCGGCGGATGCGGTCGACCTCGAGGTCGGGATGCGGCGCGAAGGACAGCGCGCGGCGCCACTGGAAGCGGGCTTCGCGCTCGCGGCCGACCATCCAGTAGACATCGCCCAGATGGTCGTTGATGATCGGGTCCGAGGGCAGCAGTTCGACCGCGCGCTCCATCACCGGCAGCGCCTCGTCATAGCGGCCCAGCCGGTAGAGCGCCCAGCCCAGACTGTCGGTGATGTAGCCCGAGTCCGGGTCGCCTTCGACCGCGCGCTCGATCATGTCGAGCGCCTCGTCAAGGTCGCGACGCTCCTCGACCAGCGAATAGCCAAGGTAATTCAGCACGCTGGGCTGATCGGGGTTGAGGTCCAGCGCGCGGCGGAAATAGGCTTCGGCCTCGTCGAACCGGTCGTCGCGTTCCAGCGCGATGCCCCTGGTGAAGAACAGCACCCAGTGCCGCGCTTCGGCTTCGGGCAGCAGGTCGATCGCGCGTCCATAGGCACGCGCGGCCTCGGCGAAACGTTCGTCGCGGCGCAGCAGGTCGCCAAGCGTGCTGTGGACGAGGACCTCATCGGGGACTTCCTCGGCCAGGGCGCGCAGGGCCTCGATGGCGCCGTCGACATCGCCCTTTTCGAACAGCGCCTGCCCGCGGCCCAACTGCGCGCCCAGAAAGAACGCGGCGTCCGGCGGGATCTGCGCATAGGTCGCGTCGGCAAGCTCGAACTGCTCCAGCGCCTCCAGCAGCCGGCCCGCCATCAGGATCGCGTCGTGGTGGTCGGGGTTCAGATGCGCCGCCAGCCGCGCGTAGATCAGCGGCAGCTGTTCGCCGTCATCGGACCCAAGCAGGCTGGCAAGGACGAAATACACCTCGGCCATCCCCTGCGCCGGCGAGGTGACCAGATCGAAGGGCGGCGCGGCGCCGTCGGCGAGCGCGGCGCGCAGCGCCCGGATATCGGGCTCGGCGTCCTGGCTGAAGGCGCTGTCGGCAAGCGCGCGTGCCTCGTCGAGCCGGTCGAGCTGGGCCAGCACCTGGATGCGCGCCAGCATCCCGCGCCGGCCCATGCCGATGGGCTGCCCGTCGCCGCCCGAGAGGATGTCATGCGCACTTTCGAAGTCGCCCACCATCGCCAGCGCCAGCGCCCGGTGATACTGCGCGAGCACGCGCAACTGCGGCGCTTCGGCGGCGGCTTCGAAGCGCGAGATGGCGTCGGACATGCTGCCGGCGCCGATCGCGGCCCAGGCAGGCGCCAGCGCATCGGTCAGCGCGCCGGTGTCGGCAAGCGGCGGCTCGGCAGCGACCACGGCGGCGTAATCGCCCTGCACAAACGCGTCCGCCTGCAGCGTCAGCGAGGCGATCTCGCTCTGCACCCCGGCGGCCAGAAGATCGCGCGCCACCGGCACCGCCGCGTCGACATCCCCCAGCGCCAGATGCGCAACCAGCAGACGATCCAGGAAGAACGGATCCTCGGGCGCCAGCATGTTGGCGCGGCTGTAGTATTCCACCTGCGCGGCGAAATCGTTGGACCCGACCGCGGCGCGCCCGGCCAGAAGCGCGCCCGCAAGCCCGCCATCGGCGGCTGGCTCCTGCGCGGTCAGCGGCGGCGCAAGGACGAGCGCTGCTATCGCGAGAGGGGCAAGTCTGATCATCGCGCGCACGCTTCGTCCTCCTGCATCGGTGTCCCGCCGGTCTTGCGCGCAGCCTAGGGGCGTGCTGCCCGGCTGGCAATCACTGCCCGTCACACGCTTGCGTGCGCCGCAGGTGCGCGGTGCCGGCGCTCACATGTTGGGATAATTCGGCCCGTCGCCGCCCTGCGGAGTGACCCATTCGATGTTCTGGCTGGGGTCCTTGATGTCGCAGGTCTTGCAATGCACGCAGTTCTGGAAGTTGATCACGAACTCGGGCTTGCCGTCCTTTTCGACCACCTCATACACCCCCGCCGGGCAATAGAGCCGCGCGGGCTCGCCATAGTCGGGCAGGTTGACCTTGATCGGCACGCTCGGGTCCCTGAGCGTCAGATGCGCGGGCTGGTTTTCATCATGGTTGGTGAAGGAATACGCCACGTTGGTCAGCCGGTCGAAGCTGAGCTTGCCGTCGGGCTTGGGGTAGTCGATGGGCGTGTGCTTCGACGCCTTGCCGGTGGCCTCGGCATCGGTCTTGCCGTGCGGCATCGTCCCGAAGAACGAAAACCCCAGCGTGTTGGTCCACATGTCGAGCCCGCCCAGCCCCAGCGCCGGCGTCAGCCCCCATTTCGACCACATCGGCTTGACGTTGCGCACCTTCTTGAGCTCGCGCCCGACCGGGCCGCGGCGCAGCGCCTTTTCGTACTCGGTCAGTTCGTCGCCCGCACGGCCTGCCGCGATGGCCGCCTGCGCAGCCTCGGCCGCGGCGATGCCCGACAGCATGGCGTTGTGATTGCCCTTGATGCGCGGCACGTTCACCAACCCGGCCGAGCAGCCCAGCAGCGCGCCGCCCGGGAACGCGACCTGCGGGATCGACTGGTAACCGCCTTCGGAAATCGCCCGCGCGCCATAGGCCACGCGCTTCCCGCCCTCCAGCAGATCGGCCACCATCGGGTGATGCTTGAAGCGCTGGAACTCCATATAGGGGTAAAGATGCGGGTTTTCGTAGTTCAGATGCACCACGAAACCGATCAGGATCTGGTTGTTCTCGAAATGGTAGATGAAGCTGCCGCCGCCGGCGTTGCGGCCCAGCGGCCAGCCCATCGAATGGGTGACCGTGCCCTCGCGGTGCCTTTCGGGGTCGATCTCCCAGATTTCCTTCATCCCGAGGCCGAATTTCTGCGGCTCATGCCCCTTCGACAGGTCGAACTTCGCCATAACCTGCTTGGACAGTGATCCGCGCACGCCCTCGGCCAGCAGAACGTATTTGCCGTGCAGCTCCATCCCGGGTTCGTAGTTGGGGCCGGGCGCGCCATCGGGGGCGCGGCCGAACTCGCCCGCAACCACGCCCCTGACGCGCCCGCCCTCGCCATGAACCAGCTCGGAACAGGCCATCCCGGCGAAGATCTCGACCCCCAGCGCCTCGGCCTGCTGGGCCATCCAGCGGCAGACATTGGCCATCGACACGATGTAATTGCCGTGGTTGCGCATCAGCGGCGGCATCGGCCAGTTGGGGATGCGCAGCTGGCCCGCGGGGCCCATCAGGTAGAACTCGTCGCGCGTCACCGGCACGTTGACCGGCGCGCCAAGCTCGCGCCAGTCGGGCAGCAGCGCGTCCAGCCCCGCCGGGTCCAGCACCGCGCCCGACAGGATATGCGCGCCCACCTCCGAACCCTTCTCGAGCACCACCACCTGCAGATCGGGGTCCAGCTGCTTGAGCCGGATCGCGGCCGACAGCCCGGCAGGCCCGGCGCCCACGATGACGACATCGTATTCCATGGCTTCGCGTTCGATCTCGGTCATGCGTCGTTCCCCGGCTCGGCTGTCTTCAAGGTCATGCTCTGCGGCGGTTATCGCAGCGCAGCGGCTGCGGTCAACGTCCACAAGCGCCGCAGATAGCGCAACCGGTCCGCTCCGCCGCCCCGCCGCAGTCATTTTTTGCCAGACTTCGCGGCTATCCGGTGGCCATGACCGAGCTCAGCCCCTCCTCCGCCGTGGCCCCGGCGTCGACCGATGCGGCAAGCGTGACCGCGCGCAAGGTCGCCGTGGCGGTGCTGGTCGATTACGGGCGCCACCTGTTCATCGCCCGGGCCGCGCGTGAGACCGGGAGGATGGCGCTGGCGGCGAATTCGGCGCATTTCCTGACCGATTCGCCGGCGTCGCTGGCGGTGATGATCGGGCTGATCGCGGCGCATGCCGGCTTCCCCGTTGCCGACACGCTGGCCACGCTGGTGGTGGCGGGGTTCCTGACCCTGACCGCGGCGCGGGTGGGGCGGCGGGCGGTGGCGATGCTGCTCGACCGCGTGGACCCGGCGCAGTCGCTGCAGGTGCTCGAGGCGCTTCAGGCTGACCCGCGCGTGCGCGCCGTCACGGTGCTGCGCCTGCGCCGCCTGCCGCATGAGATGCAGGTCGATGCGGGGCTTGATGCCAACACCGCCACCACCGACGAGGCCGAGGCGCTGCGCGCGGCGCTGGGCGATGCGCTGCGCGGCGCGCTTTGCGTGCCGGTGCGCCCGCTGATCGCGATTCGCGCCGTGCCGAGACGGCAATAGCGCTTGCATTCAAGCGCGCGCTGCGCTCAACTGGTTGCCGGAGATGACCTGCCCCGACAGCCGTCGCGGGCGGTCTTTTTGCATGATGGTGATGCGCTATGGAAAAGCTGCCCCTGACGAAAGCCGGTCACACGGCGCTGGACGCCGAGCTGAAGCGGCTGAAATCCGAAGAGCGCCCGGCGATCATCCGTGCCATCGCGGAAGCGCGCGAACACGGGGACCTGTCCGAAAACGCCGAGTATCATTCGGCGCGCGAAAAGCAGAGCTTCGTCGAAGGCCGGATCAAGGAGATCGAGGCGATCCTGTCGCGCGCCGAGGTGATCGACCCCGCGCGGCTGGCGGGCGCGATCAAGTTCGGCGCGCGGGTGCGCGTCATCGACGAGGACACCGAGCAGGAACACGCCTACCAGATCGTCGGCGAGGCCGAGGCGGACATCGAGCGCGGGCTTCTCAACATCAAGTCACCACTGGCCCGCGCGCTCATCGGCAAGGAAGAGGGCGACAGCGTCGAGGTGCGCACCCCCGGGGGCACGCGCAGCTACGAGGTCGTCGAAATCATCTATCGCTGAGCGCTCGCGCCGTTGAATGCAGCCTCGGGACCGGGGCCAGCGCCGGAGGCGCGGCCGAGGCACCCTTTGCACGTGCCACCGGGCCCATTGTCTGGCGGGCCATGTGGCTGGCTCGTCCGGTTGCTCGACCACCCCGCGACGCGCGGCACCGGGGCAGACGCGCCCGGCGCCGCGCCGCCAAGGTGATCAGCAACCAGCGTGCGCCAGTCGAACGACCCCGCGCGGAGCCACGGCCGAAGGCCGCCGCGCATCGCCGGGCCGCCCTCCGGGCTCGGCGATCTGGCTTCGGCAGGCGCACAGCCGCCCCGTCATGCGGTCCCGGCCGGACCGAGATGACATGGCCCGGGCGTCCCATCGCCGCACCGCGCCCCGTCAATGCGCTTTCGTGGTGCCTCGACCTGGTGGGTGATCACGCGAGGAACGATCAGGCCCCGCGCGGCGTTCAAGGCGCGGGCGATGGCTGCGGATTGCCCCCATTGGGTGCCCGAAGCAGAAGCGCGCTTGCCGCGGATCCTTTCGATTGCACCTGCCGCGCGGTGCACTTCGAGGTTGCTGCGTTCACGGTTCACGGTTCACGGTTCACGGTTCACGGTTCACGGCTCACGGCTCACGGCTCACGCCCCCCCGCTTACGGCCTGCCGCATTCGCAGCGTCGTTGCTGCGCCGCACGGCAGCGGCGGTGATGCAGTCTGCGCTCGGCCCACACGAAGGATCACCGTCCGACACCCGAGCGGCTGCTGACATGGCGCACCCTTGCGGCACGGGCGGGGCTTGCCGGGCGAGCGTCCATGCCAGAGGATTGCGGTGCGATGCCCGGCTCCAGGCCCGGCTCCAGCCCCGAACCCAGGCCCGAATCCAGGCCCGAACCCAGGCCCGAACCCAGGCCCGAACCCAGGCCCGGCTCCAGGCCCAGATCCAGGCCCGGCTCCTGGCCCGAATCCAGGCCCTGTGCGGTTGTCCGCGGGGCGACGACCGGGTCGGTCACCTTCAGCGCGCCGGCTGCGGCCTGGGTCCGTGCACGCTCGAGGGTCGAGGGCGGGGGCGCGGGGAGCGCCGCGGCACGCAGACGGATCACAACCATGCGCCCGCGGGCCTCGTGCGCGGAGACATCCAATTGCGTCCCGTCGCGCAGCGTGACGATTCCATTGACGGCGTTGCCCTGCCCGCCGCTTCGGCCCAGGGCTGCGATCCGGCTCCAGATCGGGTCCGACGCGGCGCGCGAGGCCCAGGCATCGACCGCCTGTTCGAGGCAGCGCGGAGAGGTCACGCTTTCGGGCGCCGTGCCCCAGAGCGTGTGGCAGGCGGTATTGGCCAGCACCAGCGTCCCGTCCGGGCCGAACACTGCCTGCGCCTCGGGGAGCGCATCGAGTGCGGTCTGCGCGGCCTCGATCTGGGTGCGAAAGCTGCGCGCAAGACTGGTTTCGCTGGTCACATCCTCCAGGAAGAAGGCGAGCCCGCCATCAGGGTGTGGATGCCCCGCAACATGCAGCGTCTGCCCGCCGGGTTGGTGCCATTCGGCCTGATACCCCTCGCCTTCGGCGTGCTGCTCGATCTCCAGCAGGCTTGCGCGCCATGTCTTGAAGTCGCGCGGCTCCGGGAGCACACGCGCCTCGCGCAGCGCGTGCAGAACCTGTTCGAGGCTGGGTCGCCGGGCCAGAAAGCTTGACGGAAGCCCGGTCAGATCGGTCAGCGCGGGGTTGAAGATCTGCAGCCGCCGCGACCGGTCGAACACCGCCAGCCCGATCGGAAGGGTCGAAAACGCCCGTGTGAGCGTCTGAAGCAGCTCGCGCCGCGTGATTTCGGCTTGCGCCGCCGCATCTGCGGGGATCGCGTAATGAACCACCCCGCTGTCGCAGGCGGAGGCGTGATGCTCGAACACATGCGGCGTGTGCGCGAGGGTCAGCGCGAGCAACGCGCCGGGCTCAGCGGCGCTGGTGTCGAACAGGATCGGCAGCGGCCAGCGCAGGTCCGCAAGCCCGTCGCCCGACCGCGCGGCCGCATCCAGATAGGCGCCGTTCGCCCAGATCACATTGCCCTGCGCGTCTTCGCGCCAGATCAGGACGGGAGCGTTGCCGGCGCAGTGGCGCAGGGTCTTGAGCTCGTCTTCGAGCGCGGCGAAGCTGAACTGGTCGATCGACACCAGCCTGCCCGGGCTTTCCGTCTGCGCGAGCGCCAGATGCGCGAGTCCGCCCTTCCATTCCGCCTCGAGCGCGTAGTCGCTGCCGTCCGCGGCCGTGAGCGACAGCCGCCCGCGATCGGCCAGCGTCGCCAGCTGGGTGGTCAGATCGGGAAAATGCGGCTCAAGGAAGCGCAACAGCAGGCTCAGATGGTCGGCCGCGCCCGTGTCCTGCGATCCCGCCCCGTCGCGGATGGTCTTCAGCAACGCGTGCGCGCGGTCGTTCGCGTCGACGAGCGTGCGGTTGTCGAAGACGAAACGCGCGCTGGCCGACCCGTCCGCGAGTTCACCGATCCCGGTGACAGGCTGACGCCGCAGAACCACATGCGCGAGCATCAGCGCCGCGAGCGCGCCGAGCACGGACGTCGCCACGATGACGACGGGCAGCAACAGGGTCGGTGTCATGCGAATCTCCGTCGCAGGTGCCGAGCACTTGCGTCACCATCGACAGAATTGGTTAAGGCGGGGTTAAGCCCAGGACGGGTCGCGATTTTCCCGCGTGGTGCCGCGCCCGTTCAGTGGGTCGGGACATTCGGACCCGCGGGTGCCGCCGGGTCGGCTTCGATCCGGTCGCGCGGCCAGGCAAGCTCGACCAGCGCGCCGCCCGTGCGCGCCTGGGGTGGCAGCCCCGGCGTGTCGCGCGCGGTGTTGGCGAAGCCCAGTCGCGCTCCGGTGCGTTCGAGCAACGTCTTGGCGATGAACAGGCCCAGCCCCATGCCGTCGTAGCCCGGCCGCTCCGATCCGCCTGCCGCCCCGCGCCTGCGGCGCAGGAACGGCTCGCCGATGCGGGCGATCAGTTGCGGATCGAAGCCGGGGCCGTCATCGGCCAGGCGCAGGCGCAGCTGCGCGTCGTCCCAGTCGGCGATGACCCAGACCTGCGAGCCGGCGAAATCGACCGCATTCTGAATCAGGTTGCGCAGCCCGTGCACGATCTCGGGGCGCCGCTGGATCACGGGCTGGCGCTGGTCCGCGCCGGGCGCAGGGTTGAACACGAAGGCGATGTTGCGGCCACGATTCACATGCGGCTCGGCGGCTTCGCGCAGCACCGCTTCGAGCGGGGCGTGCCGCATCTGGGTGTCCTGCTTGCCCGCGGGGCCCATCGCGCGCAGGATGTCGCGGCAGCGGTCGGCCTGGCTGCGGATCAGCTCGGCGTCCTCGCGCAGATCCGGGTGGTGGGCCAGTTCGGTGGCCAACTCGCTGCTGACCAGCTTGATCGTGGCCAGCGGCGTGCCCAGTTCATGCGCCGCCGCCGCCACCACGCCGCCCAGATCGGTCAGCTTCTGCTCACGCGCGAGCGCCATCTGCGCGGCCAGCAGCGCGTCGCTCATGGTGTCGATTTCGCGCGTGACGCGCCCGGCGTAGAAGGCCTGGAACACGATGCCTGTGACGATCGCCAGCCAGAAGCCGAAGGAAAACAGCGGGTCGATCGCCAGCACCGAGCCATCGGCGAAGCGCAGCGGCTCATATGTCACCGCCAGCAGTGAGATCAGCACCACCGCCACCCCGCCCAGAAACAGCGTCGCGCGCATCGGCAGCGCCGAGGCCGAGATCGTCACCGGCCCCAGCATCAGCAGCGCGAAGGGGTTGGTCAGCCCCCCGGTCAGATACAGCAGCACGCCAAGCTGGGCGATGTCGAACAGCAGCGTCAGCATGGTCTCGCCTTCGGAGAGGCGCTTGTTTTCGGGAAACAGCACCGCAGCCAGCAGGTTCGACAGCACCGACGCGCCTACCACCGCATAGCACAGGCCCAGCGGGAGCGTGATGTCCAGATACCGATCCGCGACGGTGATCGCCACAAGCTGGCCGAACACGGCCAGCCAGCGCAGCAGCGTCAGCGTGCGCAGCCGGATCCACTGGCCGCGATTCTCGCGGCTGGAGGGGCCGAGCCCGGTGGCATCCATTCGCTGGGTCCTGTTGTCACATCCGGTCGAGCGTGGATTGATAAGCGCGGCGCGTTGGGGCATCAAGGCGCGGGTTGCCGCAGGGAGCTGTGCGATGTTTCGCGTCTATTCCGTGATAGCCGCCGGACTGGTGGCGGTGTTGCTGGGCGGGCTTGGCTACATGATGCTGAGCGGACCGCAGAGCGGCGATTTTTCGCAGTGCCGGGCCACGCAGATCGCCGGCGGGGCGGGCGCCATCGGCGGCCCGTTCGAACTGGTGGATCACACCGGCGCGACGGTCACGGATGAAACGCTGCTGACGCGGCCCACGCTGATCTATTTCGGCTACGCGTTCTGCCCCGATGTCTGCCCGCTCGACGTGCATCGCAACGCCATCGCAACCGAGATCCTGGCCGAGCAGGGGATCGACCTGCAGCCGGTGTTCATCTCGGTCGATCCGCGCCGCGATACGCCGGATGTGCTGCGCGAGTTCACCGCGGCCATGCACCCCGAGATGGTGGGCCTGACCGGCACCGAAGAACAGATCCGCGCCGCCGCGCGCGCCTACCGCGCCTACTTCGCCGTGCATGATGACGGCGACGACGAGTTCTACCTGATCGACCATTCGACCTTCAGCTACCTGATGCTGCCCGGCCACGGCTTTGTCGAGGTGTTCCGCCGTGATCTGTCGCCCGATGCGTTGGCCGAGCAGATCGCCTGTTTCGTCGATGCCGCCTGAGAATTGACCGCCCGGCGTGCCGCGCTAGAACCGGGTCATGAACAGGATCATTCGGATGACAGACGCCTCTGCCGACGCTGCCCTGCCGGAGATCGGTGACGATCCGTCGCTGCTTCTGGTGGATGATGACGAAGTGTTCCTGCGCCGTCTCGCCCGCGCCATGGAGAAGCGCGGATTCGATGTCGCAACGGCCCAGAGCGTGGCCCAGGGCAAGCGCCTTGCGGTTGACGGCATGCCGGCCTACGCCGTGGTCGATCTGCGGCTGGAGGATGGGAACGGGCTCGACGTGGTCGAGGCGCTGCGCGCACGCCGCCCCGACAGCCGGATCGTCGTGCTGACGGGCTATGGTGCGATCGCGACCGCCGTGGCGGCGGTCAAGATCGGTGCGACCGACTACCTGTCCAAGCCGGCCGACGCAGACGACGTGGTGCGCGCGCTGCTGTCAAGCGGCGAGGCGCTGCCCGAGCCGCCCGACAACCCGATGTCGGCCGATCGCGTGCGCTGGGAGCATATCCAGCGGGTTTACGAGCAATGCGACCGGAACGTGTCGGAAACCGCGCGACGGCTGAGCATGCACCGGCGCACATTGCAGCGGATCCTCGCCAAGCGCGGGCCACGCTGACGCCTAGCCGCCTAGCCGCCCAGCAGCATCAGCGCCACGCTGAGCGCGATGCTCGCGCCCATGGCGATATTGAACGCCTTCAATCGTGCGGGCACCGACAGGAAGCCGCGCAATGCCTGACCGCCCGCCGCCCAGGCGAAAGATGACGTCGCCCCCGCGAGCGCGAAGGCCAGCGCCACCATGCCGGCGGTGCGCAACGGCGCCTCGGCGGTAATGAACTGCGCCGAGATCGCGACCGCCATCACCCATGCCTTGGCGTTGATCCACTGGAACGCCGCCGCCTGCACGAAGGTGAACGGCCGCGGCTCGCCGCGGCGCGAGGGCAGCCCGCCGGTCGTCGCGATCTGCCACGCCACCCACAGCAGGAGCGCCGCGCCGCCCCAGCGCACCAGCTCGCGCAGCAACGCCGATTGCTGGAACGCTTCACCCAGGAACACGGCGACCAGAAAGATCATGCCGGCAAACCCCAGCCACACGCCGTGGACATGCGGCATGGTGCGGCGCAGCCCGAAATTGACCCCCGACGCGGCCAGGAGCGCATTGTTGGGTCCCGGTGTCCAGCACCCGGCGATGGCCAGCAGCAGAAGCGCGGTGAAGGTGTCGAACGTCATCAGGGGGATGCCCGGAAAAATGGGTCTGTGATGCTGACCTTTGCGCGTTCGCCCGCGGCTGTCAAGCCAGCAGCGCCGCGCGGTCAAGCGCGAAGTCCGACGCCACCCAGCGCCATTCCAGTTCGCGCAGCCGCGCACCCAGCGCCGGGCCGGTGTAGTCGGGCATCAGGTCGCGCGCGGTGACGGGGAAGCGCTGCGCCGCCCCGCGTGCGACCTCGGCCTGCCAGCCGGGGGGCAGCAACTCGCACCGCCGAGCGGCCTGCGCGAGCACCGCGTCGCAGCCCAGATCGGTGCCCAGCCAGTAGCCCAGCGCGGCGGGCGCGGCGTCGGTGGCGGCGTGCTGGCGCAGATGCGACAGGTCGCGTGCCTCGGCCCGGCTGAGGCGCAATGCGTCGCGCGCGGTGTCGTCCCGCGGGGCCAGCGCGGCAAGCCGGCGCAGCCAGCGCGGGGGCAGCACGCCGCCTTCCAGATGCACCATCAGCGCCAGCGGCGCGGGGTCGGCGCCGGGCAGCACGCGGGCCAGCACGCCGGTGTCGGCCATCGCGCCGAGCGCGCGCGACGGGTCGGGGGCGGCGAGCAGCTTGCGCGTCTCGGTGCCGATGCGTTCGGCCGACAGCGTTGCAACGCCCGCCGCATGCGCCGCGCAGGCGGCCAGCGCCTCGGGCTCCATCGGCCGGACCGGGTCGCCGAAATGCGCCTGAAACCGGAAATAGCGCAGGATGCGCAGGTAATCCTCCCGGATGCGGTCGGCGGGGGCGCCCACGAAGCGGATGCGTCGCGCCATCAGGTCGGGCAGCCCGCCCAGCGGGTCGGTCAGCCGACCATCGGCGCCGACGTAAAGCGCGTTGATGGTGAAATCGCGCCGCGCGGCGTCATCCTCGAGCCGGTCAGAGTAGGCGATCACCGCGTGGCGGCCGAAGGTCTCGACATCGCGGCGAAAGGTCGTGACCTCGAACCCCTGTCCGTCGGCGACCACGGTGACGGTGCCGTGGTCGATCCCCGTGGGCACGGGTTTGAGACCTGCAGCCTTGGCCAGCGCAGCGACCTGCGCGGCGGGGGCGTCGGTGGCGATGTCGACATCCGACACCGGCCGCCCGATCAGCGCGTCACGCACGCAGCCGCCGACGCAATACGCCTGGTGCCCGGCCGCGCCCAGCATGCCCAGCACCGCCTGCGTCGGTCCCTGCGTCAGCCACGCGCCGGTTATCCGCATCGCCTCACCCCTGCGTTGTCATCCGCTCGGCCAGCCCGCGCAGCATCCGCGCCGTGGCCCCCCAGATGTAATAGGGTCCCCAGGGCACGATATAGTAATGGCGCCACTGGCCCAGCCACAAGCGCCGTTCCACGCGGTAGCGCGCGGGGTCGGTGACATGCGCGAGCGGGACCAGGAAGACCTCGTCGACCTCGCCCGGTTGCGGGCGGGGGCGAAAGCCCGGGTCGATCCGCGCCAGCACCGGGGTGACGGCGAAGCCGGTGACGGTTTCGTGCACCGGCAGGTGGCCCAGCGTCGTGACGGCCTCGGGCGGCAGGCCGATCTCCTCCTGCGCCTCGCGCAGGGCGGCGGCTTCGACCGAGGGGTCGGCGTCGTCCTGCTTGCCGCCGGGAAAGGCGATCTGCCCGGGGTGGTGGCGCAGATGCGAGGCGCGCTTGGTCAGCACCAGCCGCGCGCCGCCGGGGTGCGCCTGAACGCCCACCAGCACGCCCGCCGGGCGCAGCGGCGCGGTGCGCGCAGGCCGGGGTGCGCTGTGGTTGAGGTCATGGTCGCTTGACCCCGCCGCCGGCGCGGCGAGCGCGCGCAGGAGCGGGGCGAGTGGGTCAGCTGCCGTCACCCGGAGCCTCTTGCGTGGCCTCGAACCCCAGCGTTGCGGGGTCCAGCACGTAATGCGCGCCGCAGAACTGGCAGTCGGCGGTCACCGTGCCTTCGGGCGTGACCATGGTGGAGATGTCGCGCGCCGAGTAGATCGACAGCGAGTTGCGGACCTTCGCCTCGGAGCAGGTGCACCCGAACTGCACCGCCTGAGCGTCGAACACGCGCGGGGCTTCTTCGTGGAACAGCCGGATCAGCAGGCCCGTGGAGTGCAGGTCGGGGCCGATCAGCTCGTCGGGCTCGACCGTGTCCAGCAGCAGGTTGGCGCGGCGCCAGTTCTCGCCCTCGGGGCCCGATCCGGCGACATCGCCGGCACTGAGCAGCCCGCCATCGCCGCTGCCGCCGCCGGTGACATGGGGGCTTGCCTTGGGCATGTGCTGGAGCATCACGCCGCCGCTGCGCCAGCTGCCACCCGCGCGGTCGAAATGCAGCGCGAAACGGGTGGGGAGTTGTTCGGACTGGGCGAAATAACCTTGCGCGCAGTCGGCGAGCGACGTCCCCGCAATGGGCGTGATGCCCTGATAGGGCGTGCTGCCCGCGCCCTGATCGATGAGGATCGCGAAATAGCCGCGCCCGATCTGGTCGAAGCCGGGGCTGTCGTCGCGCAGGCGGTCGGCGTCGAAGCTGGCATAGGCGCGGACACGCGCGGGCGCGCCCTCGGATGTGGGGGCGAAGTAGTCGGTGGCGATCAGCCGCGCCGGCCCGTCGCCGCGCACCTGCAGCGAGAGCCGCCAGCGCAGCTTGATCGTCTGGCCGATCAGCGCGGTTAGCAGCGCGGCTTCGGCGACCAGCGCTTCGATCGCGTGCGGATAGGCGTGCTGGCCGAGGATCCGGCCCAGCGTATGGTCAAGGCGCGCGACACGCCCGCGGATGTCCGAACGGTCGAGCTGGAAGGGCAGGACCGTGTCATCCCATGCGATTCGGGCGCCGAGGCTCATGGCGCGCCCCGCCCGATACGGCCGCGCATGTGCCGGGCGGTGGAGGGGGGCTGTCTGCCCCCCGCGTCCTGCGGACGCTCCCCCCGAGGATATTTGGGCCAGGATGAAAGGGGCAGGGCGGCGTTGGGTGTGGGGTGTGTCATCTGCATCGGGGCTGCATATATGACGCGGAGGCGGTTGGCCAAGGGTGTAAGCGAGGGCGCAAGGATGATCCGACGTCACGGGGCGCTGCGCGAAGCGGGGCGGGACGATCGCCGCCGGGTGGGGGTCTATGCGGTGGTGCTGCGCGTGGCAGGCATGTGTTGCTGACCCGGCAGGCGGGCGCGCGTCCGGCACTTCAGCTTCCGGGCGGTGGGGGCGACCCGGGCGAAGCGGGGTTGGTGGCGCTGCACCGCGAGGTCGGCGAGGAGACCGGGGGGCGTTCCGGCGGTTTGCGTTCATGCCCGAATACGCTCTGCGGGCCGACAAGCTGTGCGCGCATTATCGGGCGCGTCCGGTGCGCAGGCTGGGTGCGCCGTGGGAGCCGGGGCACAGCGCGCACCGGGTCGAGGCGGCGCGCGCGCCGGGGCTGCTGGACAATGACGGCGACCGGGCGCTTCTGCGCGCGGTGCTCAGTCGGCAAGCCAGGGGCGGAAGGTCCTGAGCACCTGCGCGTAGACCGGGCGCTTGAAGGGCACGATCGCGTCGAGCAGGGCGGTGGCGCCCATCCAGCGCCAGGCGGTGAATTCGGGGTGCGCGGTGGCCAGATCGATCTGATCGTCGCGCCCGAGGAAGCGCAGCAGGAACCAGCGCTGTTTCTGGCCGCGGTAGCGCCCGCCCCAGAGCTTCGGGACCAGCGCGGGGGGCAGGTCGTAGCGCAGCCAGTCGGGCGTTTCGGCGAGGCCCTCGACCAGCGCGGGAGGGATGCCGGTTTCCTCCTCGAGCTCGCGCAGGGCGGCGGTGCGCGGGTCTTCGCCTGCGTCGATCCCGCCCTGGGGCATTTGCCAGGCGGGGGCGCTGGCATCGCCGCGCTGACCGGCGAAGAGCTGGCCGCGCGCGTTCACCAGCGCCACGCCGACGCAGGGGCGGTAGGGCAGACGGGCGCGCGGATCGTCGCCCGTCGGCGTGGTGGGTTTCGTCATCGCAAGCTCAGCGCGTCAGGTTGAACGCCGACAGCCCGCGCAGCATGTCGATCGCGAAGCCGAGCTGGTAATCCTCGGCGCGCAGTTCGGCGGCCGCTTCGGCGCTGCGTTGTTCATCCTCGAGTTGCCGGCGCTGATCGTCCGACATGGTCTGGTTGTCGAGCCGCCCGCGCAGGTCGTTTTCCGAGCGGAAGGGCCGTGCCACGGGCTCGTCGTCCTCGTCGGCGGCGGCGATGCGGCGCGGCTGTTCGACCACGATGTCGGGCGACACGCCGAGCGCCTGGATCGACCGCCCCGATGGCGTGTAGTAGAGCGACGTGGTCAGCCGGATCGCACCGTCGCCGCGCAGCGGCATCACCGTCTGCACCGATCCCTTGCCGAAGCTGCGGGTGCCGACAACGATCGCGCGGCGGTGATCCTGCAGCGCGCCCGCCACGATTTCCGAGGCCGAGGCCGAGCCGCTGTTGATCAGCACCACCATCGGCGCGCCGTCGATCATGTCACCGGGCTGGGCGTTGAAGCGTTCGCCCGCGCCGTCCTCGCGGCCGCGGGTGGACACGATCTCGCCTTGATCGAGGAACGCATCGGTCACGCGGATCGCCTGGCTGAGCAGTCCGCCGGGGTTGTTGCGCAGATCGAGCACGACGCCTTCAAGCGCATCCAGCCCGCCGATTTCCTCGATCGCGTCCTCGAGCCCGTCGCGCAGGTTGGGGAAGGTCTGTTCGTTGAAGGTGCTCACACGCAGCACCACCGTGTTGCCTTCGATGCGGGTGCGCACGGCCTGCACGCTGATGGTGTCGCGGATGATCGACAGGTCGAAGGGCTCCGCTTCGCCCTCGCGCACGACGGTGATGATGATCTCGGAGCCCACGGGGCCGCGCATCAGGTCCACCGCCTCGCCGAGCGTCATGCCCATGATCGATTCGCCGTCGACATGGGTGATGCGGTCGCCCGGTTCGACGCCGGCATCATCGGCGGGGGTGCCGTCCATGGGGGCGATCACCTTGACGACGCCGTCTTCCATGCTGACCTCGATCCCCAGGCCGCCGAAGGTGCCGCGCGTCTGGCTGCGCATCTCGTCGAAATCATCGGGGGGCAGGAAGCCCGAATGCGGATCGAGCGAGCTGAGCATGCCGTTGATCGCCGCCTCGATCAGTTTCTCCGGCGCGACCTCGTCGACATATTGGGCGCGGATCCGTTCGAACACGTCGCCGAACAGGTCGAGCTGCTGGTAGACCGAGCGGTTGCGCTCCTGTTCCTGGGCGACCAGAGGCCCTGCGACCTGCGTTGCGATCAGGAGCCCGGCAGCGATACCGCCCAGTCCTGCCATCCAGAATTTTCTCATCGCGCGTGTGCTCCCTTGTCAGGCGGTCCGGCGGCGTGCGGACGTGTCAGTCCCCGCCCTCAGTCAATGCGAACCAGGGGCCGGGGTCAACCGGCTCTCCGCCTCGTCGCATTTCAAGATAGAGTGTCTCCGTGCGCTCTCCAGTGACGAGCGCGCGGGTGTGATCGTCGGGCTCGGGCATGAGGCCGAGCGCGGTGTCGCGCGCAACGATATCGCCCGCGCCGACATGGGCTTCGGCCAGCCCGCCGATCACCAGCAGGTGGCCGTCGGCGGGTTCCAGGATGACGACGTGATCGTGCCCGCGCAGCGGTCCCGCATAGCGCACGGTTGCAGCCCACGGCGCGGTCACCAGCGCGCCGGGGGCGGTGGCAAGCACGATCCCGGGGCGGGCGATCCCGGCGGCGTCAGCTTCGTTCATCGCCCGCAGGAGCGTTCCGCGCACGGGAAGCGTGAGCGTGCCGCGCGCCTGCGCGAAACCGTCCGGGGCCGCGCCTGCGCCATCCGGGGCCGCGCCGCCGCGCGCGGCCAGCCCGCGGGCGAACTCATCCAGCGTGTCGGCGGCGTCGGCGAGCGCGGCCATGATCGCGGCGCTGGCGGTGGCGTCCTGTGGCAGGTCGGTGCGGTCGGACATGGCGCGGCGCAGCTCGGCGCGCGCGGCCTGTGCGGTCTCCAGTCCGTCCAGGAGCACCGCCGTGGCCATGTCGCGGGCCTCGCGAAGCGCGCGGGCCTCGCGCAGCTCGGCGCCGAGCGCCTCGGCCTCGGCGCGCAGGGCCGGGGTCAGCTCGGTCAGCAGCATGCCGGCGCGGGCGGTGCCCAGCGGTCCGGCAGGGTGCGCCAGTTGCGCTGGCCCGGATTGCACCTGCCCGATGGTGGCCAGCACGCCCAGGATGCGCGACAACTCGGTGCTGCGGGCGTCGAACCGGCGCTGCAGCGTGGCCTGGCGCAGCGTGGCGGCGCGCAGTTCGGTGCGCAGCGCTTCGAGCCCGTCCTCATAGGCGCGGATGCTGCGGGTCAGCGCCTCGGCGCGGTCGGTGCCGCGCGCGGCCCGCTCGAGGGCTTCGGTGGCCTCGGTCAGCGCCTGCGCCGCGGCGCGGGCGCGGTCGGCGGGATCGGCGTGGACGGGCAGCGCCAGCGCGCCGATCAGCGCCCCCGCCGCCGCGATGCGGCACAATGACAGGCGCCGCGCCCGGGTCACGTCCGGATCAGGCTCTGGCCCGTCATTTCGGGCGGTGGGGCGAGCCCCATCAGCGCCAGCAGCGTGGGCGCCACATCCGCCAGCCGACCGCTGTCCAGCCGCGCCCCCGCCGGCCCGCCGATCAGCGCCACGGGCACCGGGTTGGTGGTGTGCGCGGTGTGCGGCCCGCCGGTCTCGGGGTCGATCAGGCATTCGGCGTTGCCGTGGTCTGCCGTCAGCAGCATCGCCCCGCCCGCGCGCTGAAGTGCCCCGAGCGCCCGGCCCAGCCCGGTGTCCACGGCCTCGCACGCGGCGATGGCGGCGGCCAGATCGCCGGTGTGGCCGACCATGTCGGGGTTGGCGTAGTTGACCACGATCAGATCGTAGCCGGCGCCGATGGCGTCCACGAGCCGGTCGGTGACTTCGGCCGCGGACATTTCGGGTTGCAGGTCATAGGTCGCCACCTTCGGGCTTTGCGGCATGGCGCGGTCCTCACCCTCCTCGGGCTCCTCGCGCCCGCCGTTGAGGAAGAAGGTCACATGGGGGTATTTCTCGGTCTCGGCCAGGCGGAACTGGCGCAACCCGTGCGCGGCGACCCAGGCGCCCAGCGTGTTGTCGATGCGCCGCTTGGGGTAAGCGGTGGTCATGAAGGCGTTGTGCGCGTCCGAGTATTCGACCATGCCCAGCAGCGCCTCCCAGTCGGGCAGGTGGCCGCGCTCGAACCCGGTGAAGGACGGCGCACCCAGCGCGGCGAGGATCTCGCGCGCGCGGTCGGCGCGGAAGTTGAGGCAGAAGAACCCGTCCGCGCCCTGCACGCCGGCATGACCGTCGATCACGGTGGGGGCGATGAACTCGTCGGTTTCGCCGCGCGCGTAAGCCTGGGCCACGGCGGTGGCGGCGTCGGGGGCGCGGTGCTCGGCGCGGGCACGAACGATGGCGGCGAAGGCGCGTTCCACGCGGTCCCAGCGCCGGTCGCGGTCCATCGCCCAGTAGCGCCCGATGACGGTGGCCACATGCGCGCCCTCGGGCAGCGACGCGCTCAGCGTGTCGATGAAGCCTTTGGCGGAACTCGGCGCCACGTCGCGCCCGTCGGTGATGGCGTGGATCGCCACCGGCACGCCCGCGCCGGTGATCGCGGCCACTGCCGCCTGCAGGTGCGCGATGTGCCCGTGCACGCCGCCATCCGAGACCACGCCCATCAGATGCGCCGTCCCGCCCGAGGCGCGCAGCTTCTCGATGAACCCGCGCAGCGCGGGGTTTTCGGCAAACGAGCCATCCTCGACCGCCAGATCGATCTGGCCCAGATCCATCGCCACCACGCGGCCCGCGCCGATATTGGTGTGTCCGACCTCGGAATTGCCCATCTGCCCGGCGGGCAGGCCCACATCGCGGCCATGCGTGACCAGCCGCGCGGTGGGGCAGGTCGCCATGACGCGGTCGAAATTCGGCGTGCGGGCCTGCGCGATGGCGTTGCCGTCGGTGCGGTCCGACAGCCCCCAGCCATCGAGGATGCACAGCACGACGGGGCGGTGATGGGTCATGCGCCTCTCCAGTTGCCGCAGGATGGGGGCGCGGCGGGCGCGCCGTCAACCACCCCGCCGCCTGCGCGCGCGGAATTCAGCCCAGCCGCCGGTCGCGCGCCGCCAGAAGCTTCAGCCGCAGCGCGTTGAGCTTGATGAAGCCCTCGGCGTCCTTCTGGTCATAGGCGCCGGCGTCATCCTCGAACGTCACATGCGCCTCGGAATACAGGCTGTGCTCGGACCAGCGCCCCATGGTGCGCGCGGATCCCTTGTAGAGCTTCAGCCGCACGGTCCCCGTCACGTGGCGCTGCGAGGCGTCGATGGCCGCCTGCAGCATCTCGCGTTCGGGGCTGAACCAGAACCCGTTGTAGATGAGTTCGGCGTAGCGCGGCATGAGTTCATCCTTCAGATGCGCCGCGCCACGATCCAGCGTGATCTGTTCGATCCCGCGATGCGCTTCCAGCAGCAATGTCCCGCCCGGCGTTTCGTAGATGCCGCGCGATTTCATGCCCACGAAGCGGCCTTCGACCAGATCGAGCCGCCCGCAGCCGTGCCGCCCGCCCAGCTCGTTGAGCCGCGTGAGCAGTGCGGCGGGCGACAGCGCCTCGCCGTTGATGCTGACCGCGTCGCCGCGCTCGAACCCGATCTCGATGTATTCGGGCGTGTCGGGCGCGTCCTCGGGGTTGGTGGTGCGCTGGTAGACGTAATCGGGCGCGTCCTGCGCGGGGTCTTCAAGCACCTTGCCCTCGGACGAGGTGTGCAGCAGGTTCGCGTCCACGCTGAACGGCGCCTCGCCGCGCTTGTCCTTCGCGATCGGGATCTGGTGCGCCTCGGCGAAGTCGATCAGCTTCGTGCGGCTGGACAGGTCCCACTCGCGCCACGGCGCGATCACCCGGATGTCGGGGTTGAGCGCATAGGCGCTGAGCTCGAAGCGCACCTGGTCGTTGCCCTTGCCGGTGGCGCCGTGGGCGACCGCGTCGGCGCCGGTCTCGGCCGCGATCTCGACCAGCCGCTTGGAGATCAGCGGCCGCGCGATCGAGGTGCCCAGCAGATAGAGCCCTTCATAAACCGCGTTGGCGCGGAACATCGGGAACACGAAGTCGCGCACGAACTCCTCGCGCACGTCCTCGATATAGATGTTCTCGGGGGCGATCCCCAGAAGCTCGGCCTTCCTGCGCGCGGGCTCCAGCTCCTCGCCCTGGCCCAGATCGGCGGTGAACGTGACCACCTCGCAACCATATTCGACCTGCAACCATTTCAGGATGATCGAGGTATCCAGCCCGCCCGAATAGGCAAGCACGACTTTGCGGGGTGCGGTCATCTGCGGCTCCGTGGTTCCAGGGCGCCCATCGTCTAGAGTCTTTGCCGAGGCGCGGCAAGTGGCCGGCGGTTTGCAATTCCCGCGCGGACGCATAGCTGAAGGCCGAAGAAGGGGGCATGACGCATGAACACCGAAGCGCCGGGGCGCGCGCGCAGTGGTCGTCGGAGCCCGCGTTCGTCTTGTCGATGGCGGCCGCGGCGGTAGGGCTGGGGAACTTCTGGCGCTTTCCCTGCATGGTCGGCAAAAACGGCGGCGGGGCGTTCATCCTTGCCTATCTGATCGCGCTGGTGGTCGTGGCGGATCTTCGTGGTCGGGCGCAGCCTGCCGTTTCCGGGCGCGGGGCTGTTGATCTGGCGGCGGGTGGCGGGGTAGTCCGGGGCACCCAACCCCGGCAGGAGGCCCTGACATGCCCGACACTCCCGCGCGCCTCGACCTGCTGCGTGGCGTGGTCCACCCGTGGCATCACGACCATTTCGGCCACATGAACGTGCGCCATTACGCGCCCTTCTTCGACGACGCGGTCTATCACATGTGGACACGGCTGGGGCTGCCCTACTCGGCGATGCAGGCCGAGCACGGCGTGCACACGGTCACCGCCCGGGCGACGACCGGCTTCGTGCGCGAACTCACCGCCGGCGATCTGATCGCCATCGACGGCGCGGTGCAGCGCATCGGCACCAAAAGCTGCGGCTTCCATCTGCGCATGCTGCACGCCGACACCGGGGCGCTCCACGCCACCTATGACGTGGTCGAGGTGTTCTTCGACCCGCGCACGCGTGGGTCCACCGCGATGCCCGCCGCGGTCCGCGCGCGGCTGCAGCCCTTCCTGCTGCCGGAAGGCTGAGCGCGGACTACGGATCGGTCGGCTCGGTCATCCCCGGAACCGTCCGCACAAGCTCGGCGCGCGCCGCCGCGTAGGCGGCGCGCAGCTGCTCGATCGTGCCGTCGGGCAACGGAGTGCCCGCACGCGCGGTGGCCTCGCCGGCCTCGCACTGCGCGACGACGTCGACAAGCCCGATATTGGCTGCGGCCCCGCGCAGGAAATGCAGGTCGGCCGCAACTGACTGCGGGGGGGCGTTCGGGCACAGTGCGGCCACCGCGTCGTCCATTTCCTGCACGAACAGCGCCATGAGCTCGGCCATGGCGTCGGCGCCGACATCGGCGCGCAGTTCGTTCATGCGGGTCCAGTCGATCATGTGTCATCTCCTTGCGCTGTGCGCAGACTGGCTCAGACTGGCTCAGACTGGCGCAGACCGGTTAAGACCGGGTTTCGGACGGCGAGCCCCGGCGGCGATCCGCGGCGGCCCCGGCCCCGACCCCCGCCCCGCTTCACGCGATCTTAAGACACCGGCGGCATCAATGCACGTGACCGGGGCGCTCTCCGGCAGGCTGCAACAATCTGGACGGGTGAATGTCGCTGCTCTCTCTGAATCAGCCCAGCGTGGTCGACGGGCAAGTGATTCGTCGCATTCTGGTGGTGGATGACAGCCGCTCGCAGCGGGCGCTTCTGTCGCGGCAACTGCGCGCGCTGGGCTACGAGATCGTGGAGGCCGCCACCGGGGACGAGGCGCTCGCGCTGTGCGGCGAAGCGCAGTTCGATCTGGTTCTGTCGGACTGGATGATGCCCGGCATGGATGGCCTCGCCTTCTGTCGCGCCTTTCGCGCGCTCGAGCGCGAGGCGTATGGCTATTTCATCCTGCTGACCTCGAGGAACGAGGCTGGCGCGGTGTCGCGCGGGCTCGATGTCGGTGCCGATGATTTCCTGACCAAACCCGTGAGCGGGGATGAACTCCGCGCGCGAATCGGTGCCGCCGAGCGGCTGCTCCGGATGGAACGCGACCTGCGCGAGAGCAATCGCCAGATGACCGCCACGCTGACCGAGCTGCGTGCGCTCTACAGCGCACTCGACCGCGACCTGATCGAGGCGCGCAAGCTGCAGCAATCGCTGATCCCCGAACGCCATCGCCGCATCGGCGACTCGGCGGTGTCGCTGATGCTGCGGCCGTCCGGGCATGTGGGGGGCGACATGGTGGGGTTCTTCCAGATCTCGCCCACCGAACTCGGGCTTTACGGAATCGATGTCGCGGGGCACGGCGTGACCTCGGCGCTGATGTGCGCGCGGCTCGCGGGGCTGTTCTCGGGCACCGCACACAGCCAGAACATCGCGCTGCGCCGGACCGGCCAGCAGGTCGCGGGACGCCCGCCCGACACCGTCGCGGCGCGGCTGAACACCCTTTTGCTGTCCGAGCTCGAGACCGAACACTACTGCACGCTGTGCTACGCCGCCGCCAATCTGGCCAGTGGGCAGGTGCGGCTGGTCCAGGCCGGGCATCCGCACCCTCTGGTCCAGCGGGCCGATGGCAGCATCGCCTTCCTCGGGCAGGGCGGCCTGCCCGTGGGCCTGCTGGAAGACGCAAGCTATACCGCGACCGATGTGCGCCTCGCTCCGGGGGATCGGCTGCTGATCTACTCTGACGGCATCACCGAAAGCACCAACCCCGACGGGGCCGAGCTCGGCGAGGAGGGGCTGACACGCATCATGCGCAAACTGCGCTTCATCCGCGGACCCGAACTGCTCGAGGCGCTGGACTGGGAACTCGGCCGCTGGAACGGGCGCGACGAATTGCGCGACGATGTCTCGGCGGTGCTGTTCGAATTCGACGGGCACGCGGGCTGATCGGTCCCGTCGGCCCTTTCGCAGATGCGCGGGGGCCGGGGTCCCTGTCGGGCACATCTCGTGCCGCGCGTGCGGGGGACGCAGGCTTTGCGCCGGGGCGTCGCGCTTGCGAAGCGGCTGCATGCCCGCACCGCCAGTGTCGGGCGCGGCGCGCGCGGCCGCGGGTGCCCCGGGCGCAGTATCACGCGGGCGTCGCTTGATGGCTTCGGGCGCGGGTCAGGGGAATGCGGAGCGCCGCCCCCTGTCGACAGGTCGGCGATCGCCGGGGGCCGGCGACGTGTCGACAGGGGGCGGCCAGACATGACCCGTGGACCCCCTGCGGCGGCGAAGCCGGTTCTGCGCAGGGTCGGGGGCTGCTTGTGCGGGCGGACCCGTGAGCCTCCACCGCGCGCCCATGCGACCGGATCGCCAGAAGGTGTTGCAGACCGCCGGACGGTCAGCCTGCCTCCGGACGGTCGCGCCGTTGCGGAAGGGTGCCGCGCGGCAGCGTCACGCCGCGCACACGCGCGCTGTCGCGGACGACCGCGCGCAATTCGGGGCTGGATTCGAGCAGCCGCTTGAAGCGGGTCTCGTCCAGAACAAGGATGGTCGAATGTGTGAGCGCCGTCACCTGCGCGCGCCGACGGTGGCGGGCGAGCACCGCCAGCTGGCCGAACATGTCGCCGCGCCCCAGCCGGGTGCGCTGGCCGGCGGCATCGACCTCGACCGCGCCCGAGGCGATGAAGAAGATGCTGCGCGCGGTCTCGCCCTTGCGGATCAGGACGTCGCCCGGGGCCGGGTAGATCGCCTTGAGCGCGCGCGCGAGCCGCCGCTGCTGGACCTTGCTCAGGCTCTTGAACAGCTCCAGACGCGAGACCAGCTCGGACTTCTGCAGCGCCAGATCCAGCGGCGGGCGGATGTCGGCATCGGCGCGCATCCGCGCCAGCCGCGCGGTGAGCGTGGCATGCAACTCGGGTCCGATCAGCCCGTCATCGCGCAGCTGATCGTATTCGCGTTCCTCCAGCCGCAGCGCCGTGCGGCGGATGAACTGGCGCTCCAGCTGTTCGGCGTAGCCCGGATATTGCAGGCGCAGCCCCTCGATCGCGTTTTCGGTGTCGGACATGCGGCGGTCGAGCAGCTCGTGCAGCAACTCGGCCACGCGCCGGCCGTGGACGCGCACGATCTTGCTGTCCAGATAGCCGTGCAATTCGCGCAGGATCTGGCGCTGATAGAGCAGGATCTCGAACCGGTCCGCCGCCTGCGCGGCCAGCGGCCCCGAGATCCGAAGCCGGTTGTTCAGCCACACCGCGAGCGTGAACAGCCGCCCCCGGCCCAGCGCCTCGCGCCCCGCGCGGCGGTATTCGGTCCGCCCGCCGCTGCGCGTGCGCTCGATCAGCCGGTCGACATCGGACAGCATCGCCTCGACCTGCCGCATCGAGATCAGCTGCTGGCGGAAATTCTCGAGGATCAGGTCGCGCTCGCGCCCCGCCAGCGCGATCAGCCCCAGCGTGATGCGGTCGCGGTCCTGGATGCGGGTGTCGTCCTCGGTTTCCTGAATGGCCTTGTCCAGCCGCTCGGCGAAGCGCTTGGCCTCGGACCGCGTGACCTCGCGCGGGAGTTCGTTGCGGCTGGTCAGTTCGGCCACATCCTCGCGCACGTTCTGCAGCGCCACCGCGATCACCTGCTTGGACAGCGCCCCGTCCAGCGGTGACAGCCGGTCCAGCCCCAGCAGCCGCAGCATCATGCGCAGTGTGGTGCCCTGCACGATCAGCGTGAACAGCACGAAGCCGGTGGCGAGGATGCCGACCAGCCGCTTGACCTCGGTCGGAACTGCGGGGTTTTCGGTGACAGCCAGCGCCAGCGCCAGCGTGACCGCCCCGCGCAGCCCGCCCCACAGGATCGCCACGCGATAGGGCGCGTCGATCCGCGGCGACAGCCGCAGCGCGGTCAGGATCGGCATCACCCCGAACAGGATCGCCACCCGCGCCGCCACTGCCGCCGCGATCACCACGCCCAGAAGCAGCAGATCGCCCGGTTTCGCCGCACCCAGAAGCTGCGGGATCAGCAGCGCGGCCAGCACGAACACCAGCGCGCCCGCCCAGTGCGCCAGCAGGTCCCAGACCTCGCGCAGGTAACCCCAGGCGACCGGCGGGATGCGCGCCGGGCCCATCAGGTTCAGCGTCATCCCCGCCACCACCACCGCGATCACCCCCGAGGCGCCGATGGCGCGCTCGGCCAGCACATAGGCGACATAGGGGATCGCCACCGACAGCGACACCTGCGAGAGCGGATGCGTCGCGATCACCCGGATCAGCCAGATCAGCACCCGCGCCACCAGCCAGCCGATCGCCGCGCCGCCCACGAACAGCACCGGCAGTTGCAGCAGCGCCTCGAGCGCACCCGGCGACGGGCGCGAGGGCAGCATGATGTTGAGAAACAGCGCGAACAGCGCGATCGCGGCGGCGTCGTTGAGCAGGCTCTCGCCCTCGACGATCCGGGTCAGCCGCTGCGGCGCGGCGATGTTGCGAAACAGGCTCACCACCGCCGACGGGTCGGTTGTGGACACGATCGCGCCGATCAGCAGGCAGGCCACCAGCGACAGCGCCGCCACCTGGTAGAGCGCGTAGCCGATGGCGAAGGTCGACACCACCACCGCCAGCACGGCCAGCACCAGGATCGGCATCCAGTCATCGGCCATCCGCCGCAGGTTCAGCCCCAGCGCCACCTGAAACAGCAGCGTCGGGAGGAACACGAACAGGAACGTGTCGGCGCGGATCGGGACTTCGCCGATGATCTGGGTGATCGGGGCCAGCGCCGCGGGCAACTCGAGCGTCGGCAGCAGCCCCGCAACCAGCCCGAGCACCACGCCGATACCGGCCAGGATCACCGTGAACGGCAGCCGCAGTCGCGCGGCCAACGGCTCGCCCAATCCGATGATGATGAAAAGTGCGGCGACAAACCCCGTCAGGATCGCTATATCCATGCGACCAGATTACCCGCCGCATGCCGCGCGCGGAAGGCCGCACGCCCCCGCACACGAAGGATTTTTCAGCGACGCTCAGGCGTCGGGCGTCTGTGCCGCGATGGCGTCCGGGCTCAGGGTTGCCGCGTTGTCGGGTCGCTCGGCTTCGGGGCGCGGGCGAAACCAGTCGGGGTTCGACGCCATCCAGCGTTCGATCGACGCGGCGACGTTCTGCGACAGGTTCTGCATCTGCTGTTCGGCGGTCTGCGTCAGCCCCGAGCCGACCAGCGTCTCGCCCGACGGGCTTTCGAGCACGGTGATCCGGTGCGGGCGCTCGTTGATCTTGCCGCCGGCCTCGTCATCCCAGATCGTCACCGCCACGATCAGCGCCGAGCGCGGTGCGGCCACCAACGGGATCCCCGGAACGGCAAGCACATAGCCCTGCACGGCCACCGCGATGTGATAGAAGGTGTCGCCATCGTAGCGGCCGAAGCGGCGCTGCAGTTCCGAGGTGATCGACGCCTCCCAGTCCGCCGGATCAGCGCGGCGCGAGGCCGGCCCGATGGTCGCGTTTTCGGCCACCACGATGGCGTGGCCCAGCCGGAAATCGCCCAGCTCGGCCCGCTCTGCGCCCAGCTGCGCCCCCGACGCGCAGGCAGAAAGCAGCAGGGCCGCGCCCAGCAGCGCGGCGCGTCGGGTCAGCGTGGTGGCGGATCGGAACATGGAACAGCGAGCCTTTGCTATGAGCGTGCACGTTCCCTGTTAGCCGATCCGGGCGCGTCAGACAATGCAGGGGCCGGCCGCGCGATCAGGCGAAACGGTTGTCACGCGGAAACCCGCGCGGGGCCATGCGGCCGGCGCCGGCGCGCTTGCCCAACCAGTCGGTCAGGTCGGGTTCGTGCCGTGTGCGCCCGGCGGGGTCCTTCCAGCGCAGCCCGTCGGCCAGATCGAAGCTGGTCAGGTCCGACAGCCCGCCATCGCGATATTTCTGCAGCCGCACGCCCTTGCCGCGGGTCATCTCGGGCAGCTCGGCGGCCGGGAACACCAGCAGCTTGCGGTTTTCGCCCACCACGGCGATGTGATCGCCCTGCAGCGGGCGCACGCACAGCGCGCGCGCCGGCGCCTTGACGTTGAGCACCTGCCGACCCGCGCGCGTCTGCGCCAGCACCTCGTCGGCGGGGACCACGAAGCCGTCGCCGGCGGTGGAGGCCACGATCAGCCGCACGCCGGGGCGGTGGACGAACAGCGCGACGATCTCGGCCTCGTTGGGCAGGTCGACCATCAGCCGCACCGGCTCGCCCATGCCGCGCCCGCCGGGCAGGCTGGCCACGGGCAGCGTGTAGAACCGCCCCGTCGAGCCCAGCAGCACCAGCTTGTCGGTGGTCTCGGCGTGGAACACGAAGCGGCCGGCGTCGCCGTCCTTGAACTTGAACTCCTGATCGAGCGCGACATGCCCCTTCATGGCGCGGATCCAGCCCATCTTCGAGCACACCACGGTCACCGGCTCGCGGTCGATCATCGCTTCGACAGGGACCTCCTCGGCCTCGCCGGCCTCGGCAAAGCCGGTGCGGCGCGCGCCGGCGGCGGTGCCCTTGCCGAACTCGGCCTGCACGGCGCGCAGCTCGCGGATGATGCGCTTCCATTGCAGGCGCTCCGAGGCCAGCAGGTCCTCGATTTCGGCACGCTCGCGGATCAGCGCGTCGCGCTCGCGCCGCAGCTCCAGCTCCTCCAGCCGGCGCAACGAGCGCAGGCGCATGTTCAGAATCGCCTCGGCCTGCACTTCGGACAGCTCGCCCTCGCCCGGGGCGGGGGGGACGTAATCGGCCTCGGACATCGCGCGGGGGAAATCGCGGCCCCAGACCTCGCGCATCAGCGCGTCGCGCGGGGCCTCGTCGTAGCGGATGATGTCGATCACCCGGTCGAGGTTCAGATACGCGACGATGAAGCCCTCGAGCACCTCGAGCCGGTGGTCGATCTTGCCCAGCCGGTGCTCGGACCGCCGCCGCAACACGTCGCGCCGGTGGTCGAGGAACGCGCGCAGCACCTCGCGCAGCGAACACACCTTCGGCGTGCGCCCGTCGATCAGCACGTTCATGTTCAGCCCGAACCGCGTCTCCAGATCGCTGTTGCGGAACAGCAGGCCCATCATCATCTCGGGCTCCACGGTGCGCGAGCGCGGCTCCAGCACGATGCGCACATCGTCGGCGCTTTCGTCGCGCACATCGGCCAGCAGCGGCACCTTGCGGGTCTGGATCAGCTCGGCCAGCTTCTCGATCAGCCGCGACTTCGGCACCTGATAGGGGATCTCGGTGACCACCACCTGCCACGCGCCGCGCGGCAGCGGCTCGACCTCCCAGCGCGCGCGCAGCCGGATCGACCCGCGGCCCGAGGCATAGGCGGCGGCGATGCTCTCGGGCGGCTCCACGATCACGCCGCCGGTGGGGAAATCGGGGCCGGGGATCAGCCGCATCAGCGCGGCGTCGTCAAGCTCGGGGCGGTCGATCAGCGCGCAGGCGCCCTCGATCAGCTCATCGAGGTTGTGCGGCGGCACGTTGGTGGCCATCCCCACGGCGATCCCGCTCGCGCCATTGGCCAGCAGGTTGGGAAACGCCGCCGGCAGCACCTCGGGCTCGGTCAGGGTGCCGTCATAGTTGGGGCGGAAGTCGACGGCGTTCTCGGCCAGCCCGTCCAGCAGGCGTTCGGACGGCGCCGCCATCCGCGCCTCGGTGTAGCGCGCGGCGGCGGGGTTGTCGCCGTCGATGTTGCCGAAATTGCCCTGACCGTCCACCAGCGGGTAGCGCATGGCGAAATCCTGCGCCAGCCGCACCATCGCGTCGTAGATCGCCGCGTCGCCATGCGGGTGGTAATTGCCCATCACGTCGCCGGTGATCTTGGCGGATTTGCGGAACGCGCCGGTGGGCGACAGCCGCAACTCGCGCATGGCGAACAGGATGCGGCGATGCACCGGCTTCAGCCCGTCGCGCGCGTCGGGCAACGCGCGGTGCATGATCGTCGACAGCGCGTATTGCAGATAGCGCTCGCCCAGCGCGCGGCGCAGCGGCTCGGAAAGCGGCGGCGGGTCGTCGGGGGCGGTGAGGTCGCTGTCGTCGGACATGGCCCCGTGTCTAGCCCCGCCCGCGCGGGCCGTCCAGCGCCATCGCGCGAACGTGCGGCACCGGCCCTTGCCCGGTTGGCGGGCGTGGGCGTAGGCTGCACCAGGGGATCAGAGGGAGCATGGCATGACCATCCGACGGGGGGCGCTGGCCGGAGGTGTGGCGCTGCTGCTGGCCGCGCCGGTTGCAGCCGAGGTCGACATCCGCGCGGTGACGCTGTCCACCGCCGGCACCGCGCTGCTCGAGGCCACGGGCCGGCAGGGCGAGGACGGCCTGACGCTGTCGCTGCGGCGCGGCGACCTTGATGCGTTCCTGAAATCGGCGGTGATCGCCGACCCCGTCGGCGCGCTGCCCGAACTGCGCCTGCCGGGCCCCGGCGCGCTGCAGGACGCGTTCGACCTGTTGCCCATCGACGCGGACGCGCTGGCCGACCGCGCCCGGCTGCTGGGCGCCTTCACCGGCGCCGGGGTCGAGGCCGAGCGTCGCGGCGTTACCCTGCGCGGCCGGCTGATGGGCGTGGCCGCGCGCGATTGCGAGGCCGGGCGCTGCCATGTTCTGAGCCTGCGCGACGATGCCGGCACGCTCCACGCGTTCAACCTGAGCCCGGCGCTGGCGGTGCGGTTGACCGACGCCGCGGATCAGGCGGTGCTCGACCGTGCGCTGGAGGCGCAGCGCGCGGCGGCGAATGGCGGGCTGATCCCGGTGCGGATCGACAGCGCGGACCCTGCCGACCGCGAGGTCGCGCTGAGCTGGCTGCAGGACGCCCCGCAGTGGCGGACCGCCTGGCGCGCGGTCGAGCGCGACGACGGGCTGGAACTGACCGGCTGGGCGGTGGTCGAGAACACCACCGGGCACGACTGGGACGCGGTGGACCTGACGCTGGCCACCGGCGCGGTGCAGGCGCTGCGGGTGCCGCTTTATGACCGGCTCCCGGCGCCGGACGCCGCCTTCGCCCCCGAGATGCTGGCCGCCGACGCGCCGCGCCGCGCGCTGGCCGCGCCCGAGCACGCGGTCGCCGACGCGCAGGCCGATGACGGCGCCAGCTTCACCCGCTTCATGCTGCAGGCCCCGGTGACCTTGGCGGCGGGCGAGATGATCAGCCTGCCCTTCCTGCGCGAGACGCTGGCCGATGCGCGGCGGCTGGTGCATCGCGGCGGCGCCGGCGCGCGGCACCCGCAACTGGCGCTCGAACTGGAGAACCCGCTGCCGCTGCGCCTGCCCGCGGGCGTGCTGACGCTCTACGAGGACGGGCGCGGCCATGCCGGCGACGCCATGGTCCCCGAGCTTGCCCCCGGCGCGCAGGCGGTGGTCGACTTCGCCCGCGACACCGCCATCACCATCGCCGAAGAGACCAGCCGCACCGAGCGCGTGCGCGAGCTGCGCATCCGCGACGGCGTGATGGAGCTGCGCGAGGATCTGGAGCGGCGCACGCGCTACCGCATCGACGGCGCCGCCGACCGCGCGCGCACCCTGACGCTGGACCACCCGCGCGACTCCGACTGGGACCTGCTGACCGAAGGCGGCGAGGAACGGCTCGACGCGACACGCTGGGAGGTCGACGTCCCCCCCGGCGCGCTGACCGTGTTCGAGGTCCATGAGCGCCAGCCGCGCCTGCGCCGGATCGCGCTGGCCGATCTCGACGCCGCGGCGCTGAGCCGCTGGCAGCGCGACGCCCCCGACGACGCGGCGCGCGCGCTGCTGGCCGAACTGGCCGCGCTGCGCAGCCGGATAGAGGCGCTGCGCCGCGACGCCCAGCGGCTGCGCGCGCTCGAGGACGATCTGAGTGCCGAGCAGGAGCGGCTGGTGGGCGTCATCACCGCGCTGGGCACCGACAGCGCCGCCGATCGCGACCGCCGCGCGCGGGTCGATGCGCTCGACGCCGAGATCACCGCCGCCGCTACCGAGCGCCGCACCGCCGAAGCCGAGGCCGATCGCCTGCGCGCCGAGCTGGCCGCGCGTCTGTCCGCCGACTGACACCCGCAGCCCCCCGCGCAACACGCGCTTGATTTTTTCCCGCCCAATGAGTAATGCGGCGCGCGAGAACGATCCGGGGTCGGCTGTGACCCCTCAACAACGGGGTGCCGAAGGCATGGCAAAGCAGAAGTTCGAACGCAACAAGCCGCATGTGAACGTTGGCACGATTGGCCATGTTGACCACGGCAAGACGACGCTGACGGCGGCGATCACGAAGTATTTCGGTGATTTCCGCGCGTATGACATGATCGACGCGGCGCCCGAGGAGAAGGCGCGGGGGATCACGATCTCGACCGCGCATGTGGAGTATGAGACCGACGCGCGGCACTATGCGCATGTCGATTGCCCCGGCCACGCCGACTACGTGAAGAACATGATCACCGGCGCGGCGCAGATGGACGGCGCGATCCTGGTGGTGAACGCCGCCGACGGCCCGATGCCGCAGACGCGCGAGCACATCCTGCTGGCGCGCCAGGTGGGCGTTCCGGCGCTGGTGGTCTACATGAACAAGGTCGACCAGGTCGATGACGAGGAGCTGCTGGAGCTTGTCGAGATGGAGGTGCGCGAGCTTCTGTCGAGCTACGACTTCCCCGGCGACGACATCCCGATCGTCAAGGGCTCGGCGCTGGCGGCGATGGAAGGCCGCGACGCCGAGATCGGCGAGAACTCGATCCGCGCGCTGATGGAGGCGGTGGACGCCTACATCCCGACCCCCGAGCGCCCGATCGACCAGCCCTTCCTGATGCCGATCGAGGACGTGTTCTCGATCTCGGGGCGCGGCACGGTGGTGACGGGGCGCGTCGAGCGCGGCGTGATCAACGTCGGCGACGAGATCGAGATCGTGGGCATCCGCGACACCCGCAAGACCACCTGCACGGGCGTCGAGATGTTCCGCAAGCTGCTCGATCGCGGCGAGGCGGGCGACAACATCGGCGCGCTCTTGCGCGGGATCGGGCGCGAGGACGTCGAGCGCGGGCAGGTGCTGTGCAAGCCCAAATCGGTGACGCCGCACACCAAGTTCGAGGCCGAGGCCTACATCCTGACCAAGGAGGAAGGCGGCCGCCACACGCCGTTCTTCGCCAACTACCGGCCGCAGTTCTACTTCCGCACCACCGACGTGACCGGCACGGTGCAGCTGCCCGAGGGCACCGAGATGGTGATGCCCGGCGACAACCTGAAGTTCAACGTCGAGCTGATCGCCCCCATCGCCATGGAAGAGAAGCTGCGCTTCGCCATCCGCGAAGGCGGCCGCACCGTCGGCGCCGGCGTCGTGTC
>LFIK01000102.1_pt1 | contig 53993 bp, 41 predicted proteins | sample 643401 | NCBI WGS metagenome assembly LFIK01 (sample SAMN03777447, study PRJNA286221) | soda lake metagenome | biome: soda lake; feature: Kulunda steppe; material: water; isolation source: sample T5-Br brine of Lake Tanatar-5 | place: Russia: Kulunda steppe | collected 2010-07
CCGAGATGGTGATGCCCGGCGACAACCTGAAGTTCAACGTCGAGCTGATCGCCCCCATCGCCATGGAAGAGAAGCTGCGCTTCGCCATCCGCGAAGGCGGCCGCACCGTCGGCGCCGGCGTCGTGTCGAAAATCATCGAGTGATCGGCGGGCGCTTCGGCGCCCCGACCAACGCGAACGCCCCGCCAGTGCTGGCGGGGCGTTTTGCCGGCGCGGGCCTTGTTCAGCCCTTCATCCCGTCCCAGAAGCTTTTCACCCGGTCGAAGAAGCCCGAGGATTCGGGGTTGTTGTCGGCGCTCAGCCGCTCGAATTCCTCGAGCAGCTCCTTCTGCTTGGCGGTCAGGTTGACGGGGGTCTCCACCGCCACTTCGATCATCATGTCGCCCTGACCGGCGCCGCGCAGCGCGGGCATCCCCTTGCCGCGCAGCCGCATCAGCCGCCCCGACTGGCTGCCCGCGGGCACCTTCACGCGTGAGCGGCCGCCGTCGATGGTGGGCACCTCGATCTCGCCGCCGAGCGCGGCCTTGGCCATGCTGACCGGCACGCGGCAGTGCAGGTTCACCCCGTCGCGGTGGAAGATCGGGTGCTCGGCCACCTCGATGAAGATATACAGATCCCCCGACGGGCCGCCGCGCAGCCCGGCCTCGCCCTCGCCCGACAGCCGGATGCGGGTTCCGGTCTCGACCCCCGCGGGGATGTTGACCGACAGCGTGCGCTCCTTTTCCACGCGACCGGCACCGGCGCAGACCTTGCACGGGTTCTTGACGATCTGGCCGCTGCCGTTGCAGGTCGGGCAGGTGCGTTCGACGGTAAAGAACCCTTGCTGCGCACGCACCTTGCCCATGCCGCTGCAGGTGGGGCAGGTGACGGGCTCGGCGCCGCCCTCGGCGCCGGTGCCATTGCACGCCGCGCACGCCGACAGGCTGGGCACGCGGATGCTCTTGCGCGCGCCGGCATAGGCGTCCTGCAGGGTGATGCGCATGTTGTAGCGCAGGTCCGAGCCGCGGCTGGCGCGCTGGCGTCCGCCCCCGCGCCCGCCGACGAAATCGCCGAACAGGTCTTCGAACACATCCGAGAACGCGCTGGCGAAGTCCGGCCCGCCCCCCATGCCGCCTCCCATACCGCCGGGACGGGGACCGCCGCCACCGCCCATGCCGCCGTCGAAAGCCGCATGGCCGAATCGGTCATAGGCGGCCTTGCGCTGCGGGTCCTTGAGCGCGTCGTAGGCCTCGCTCACCTCCTTGAAGCGCGCTTCGGCCTGCGGGTCGTCGGCGTTGCGGTCGGGGTGATATTCCTTGGCCTTCTTGCGATAGGCCTTCTTGATCTCGTCGGCCGACGCACCGCGGTCGACGCCAAGCACATCGTAGAAATCCCGTTTTGCCATTCTCGCCTCGCGTCAATGCAACGTCCCGGCCCGGGGCAGACCGGACCGGGACAACAAGGGGATTTCCGCGCTCACTTGCGCTTGTCGTCGCCCAGATCCTCGAAATCGGCGTCGACGATGTCCTCGTCGGTGGCGCGCGGTTCGTCGCTGGACGCTTCAGCGCCTTCGGCCGCTTCCTGCTGGGCCTTGTAGATCGCCTCGCCCAGCTTCATCGAGGCTTCGGTGACGTTCTGGATGCCGGCCTTGATCTTGTCGGCATCGTCGCCCTCGAGGTTTTCGCGCAGCGCCGAAACGGCAAGCTCGATCGCCTCGACCGTGGTCGGGTCGACCTTGTCCTTGTATTCCTCGAGCGACTTCTCGGTCGAATGGATCAGGCTTTCGCCCTGGTTGCGGGCCTCGACCAGTTCGCGGCGCTGCTTGTCGGCCTCGGCATTGGCCTCGGCGTCCTTGACCATCTTGTCGATATCCTCGTCCGACAGCCCGCCCGAGGCCTGGATGGTGATCTTCTGCTCCTTGCCGGTGCCCTTGTCCTTGGCCGAGACGTTGACGATGCCGTTGGCGTCGATGTCGAACGTCACCTCGATCTGCGGCATGCCGCGCGGCGCGGGCGGGATGTCTTCAAGGTTGAACTGGCCCAGCAGCTTGTTGTCGGCCGCCATCTCGCGTTCGCCCTGGAACACCCGGATCGTCACCGCGTTCTGGTTGTCCTCGGCGGTCGAGAACACCTGGCTCTTCTTCGTCGGGATGGTGGTGTTGCGGTCGATCAGCCGGGTGAACACGCCGCCCAGCGTTTCGATGCCAAGGCTCAGCGGCGTCACGTCCAGCAGAACCACGTCCTTGACGTCGCCCTGAAGCACGCCGGCCTGGATCGCGGCGCCCATGGCCACGACCTCGTCGGGGTTGACGCCCTTGTGCGGCTCCTTGCCGAAGAACCTGGCGACCTCCTCGGTCACCTTGGGCATGCGGGTCATGCCGCCGACCAGCACCACCTCGTCGATCTCGCCCTTCGAGATGCCGGCGTCCTTGAGCGCAGCCTCGCAAGGCTTGAGCGATTTCCTGATCAGCTCGCCCACCAGCGATTCCAGCTTGGCGCGGGTGAGCTTCATCACCATGTGCAGCGGCTGGCCGCTGGTCTTGTCCATGCTGATGAACGGCTGGTTGATTTCGGTCTGCTGGCTGGAGCTGAGCTCGATCTTGGCCTTCTCGGCGGCTTCCTTCAGGCGCTGCAGCGCCATCTTGTCGGCGGTCAGGTCGACGCCGTGCTCCTTCTTGAACTCGTCGGCGAGGTAGTTGACGATCTTCATGTCGAAGTCTTCGCCGCCGAGGAACGTGTCGCCGTTGGTCGATTTCACTTCGAACAGACCGTCGTCGATTTCCAGAATGGTGATGTCGAAGGTGCCGCCGCCAAGGTCATAGACGGCGATGGTCTTGGCCTCTTTCTTGTCGAGCCCGTAGGCCAGCGCCGCGGCGGTGGGTTCGTTGATGATCCGCAGCACTTCGAGCCCGGCGATCTTGCCGGCGTCCTTGGTGGCCTGGCGCTGGGCGTCGTTGAAATAGGCGGGGACGGTGATGACCGCCTGCGTGACCTTCTCGCCCAGGTAGCTTTCGGCGGTTTCCTTCATCTTCTGCAGAATGAAGGCCGACACCTGGCTGGGGCTGTACTTCTCGCCGCGCACCTCGACCCAGGCGTCGCCATTGCCGCCGTCGATGATGGCGTAGGGGACAAGTTTCTTGTCCTTTTCGACCTCGGCGTCGCCCAGCCGGCGCCCGATCAGGCGCTTGACGGCAAACACGGTGTTGGTCGGGTTGGTGACGGCCTGGCGCTTGGCGGGCTGGCCCACCAGCCGCTCGCTGTCGGTGAAGCCCACGATCGACGGCGTGGTCCGCGAGCCTTCGGCGTTTTCGATCACGCGGGCTTGCGAGCCGTCCATGATCGCCACGCAGGAGTTCGTGGTCCCAAGGTCAATCCCGATGACTTTGCTCATGTCGTCTCATCCTCTTGCTCAAGCGATGGGTGTCGGGCCGGTCCCATGAGGCCCCGGCCCACCGGTCCGGAACGGGCGGTGGCGCCTGCCTCTGCCCTGCTGCGGCGTCATATAGGGAGGGGTCCGGAACGCTGCAAGCGTCACGGCGGTGTGAATTCGAGCATGATCTCCGTGAGGACGCGCGGTGCGTGCTCAGCGATACACATGGTCCTTCGCGGGGAAGGCGCGGGCGCGGACCTCGTCGGCGTAATCGGACACCGCGTGTTCGATCGCCGGGCCCAGATCGCCGTATTTCTTGACGAATTTCGGCACCCACGGATTCAGGCCCAGCATGTCCTCGAGCACGAGGATCTGACCGTCGCAGTTCTTCGACGCGCCGATGCCGATGGTGGGGATGTCCACCGACGCCGTGATCTTGTCGGCCAGCGGCTCCACCACGCCTTCCACCACCAGCGCGAAGGCGCCTGCCTCGGCCACGGCGCGGGCGTCGGCGATGTGGGACTCCCACGTGTCCTCGTCGCGGCCCTGGGTCTTGAAACCGCCCATGACGTGGCTCGATTGCGGGGTCAGGCCGATATGCGCCATCACCGGGATGCCGCGCTCGGTCAGGAAGCGGATGGTGTCGGCCATGCGCGCGCCGCCTTCCAGCTTGACCGCGCCGCACTGCGTTTCCTTCATGATCCGCGCGGCGTTGCGGAACGCCATGTTGGGCGATTCCTCGTAGGTGCCGAAGGGCATGTCCACCACGATCAGCGCGCGCTGCGTGCCGCGCACCACCGCGCGGCCGTGCATGATCATCAGATCGAGCGGCACCCCGATGGTGCTGTCCATGCCGTGCATGACCATGCCCAGACTGTCGCCCACCAGGATGAAATCGGCGTAGCGGTCGACGATCGCGGCGGTGTGCGCGTGATACGAGGTCAGCGACACGATCGGTTCGCCCCCCTTGCGGGCGCGAATCTGGGGAACGGTGGTGCGGCGGATCGGGGTCTGGGTGCTCATCTGGGTCTCCTCAGGGGGTGACGACGCGGTTGTCGATCAGCAGGACGGCGCCGAAGCGCACCGCCAGCAACAGGACCGCCGGGCGTTCGAGCGGCCCCGACAGCGCGGCCAGCGTCTCGGCATCGCGGATATCGACCGATTGCACATCGGCGCGGGGCTCGCGCTCCAGCCGGGCGCGGACATGGGCGCGCAGCCGGGTCGCGGTGACGCCATCGGCGGCCAGCGCCTCGGCCTCGCCCAGGGCGGCGTTCAGGACCGGGGCGGCGGCGCGGTCCTCGGCGCTCAGCCGCACATTGCGCGAGGACATGGCGAGCCCGTCCGCCTCGCGCACCGTCGGCACGCCGATCACCTCGACCGCCATGTCCAGGTCGCGCACCATGGTGCGGATCACGCACAGCTGCTGGTAGTCCTTTTCGCCGAAGCACGCCGCATCGGGGGCGATGATGTTGAACAGCTTGGTGACCACCGTCGCCACGCCGCGGAAATGGCCCGGACGCAGCTTGCCGATCAGGATGCGCGACAGCTCGGTGGGCTCGACGATGGTCTGCGCGCCGGGCGCGTAGACCTCGGAGGCATCGGGCATGAACAGCGCGTCGACCCCGGCCTCGCGCAGCATCGCGGTGTCGCGGTCGGGGTCGCGCGGGTAGGTCGCCAGATCCTCGGAGGGGCCGAACTGGGTCGGGTTGACGAAGATCGACGCCACCACCCGGCCCCCCGCTCCGGCGCGCGCGCGCGCGCGCTCCACCAGCGTCATATGCCCGGCATGCAGGTAGCCCATGGTCGGCACCAGCACCACCGGCGCGCTGTCGGACGCGCGCCAGCGCTGCACGCTCGCGCGGATCGCGGCCTTGGTCGTGCACAGCTCCATGCAGTCCCCCCTCGCTCGGCCTCCGGTTCTACGGTGCGGGGCGGGGCGCGGCAAGTCGGCAGGGCCGACGGGGGTGGAGCAGGAAAAATCCGCTCGACCCGTCCGCGGGGATGCGAATGCGCTTGACGGCATGGCGCGCACTGCCTATGACCCCTCCACGCGCCGGCTGAGGTCGGCGCCAAGGCGGAGCGGTTGTAGCTCAGTTGGTTAGAGTACCGGCCTGTCACGCCGGGGGTCGCGGGTTCGAGCCCCGTCAACCGCGCCACCGCCTTTGAAGCTCTCGCCCCGGTGGCGGGAGTTTTTTGTTTCTGCCGCTTTGTTTCTGCCGCTTTGTTTCTGCCCCTGAGAGTGCTGTTCGGCCCGAAGTTGCGCATTTTTGTTGCGCAGGCGTGAAACAATATTGCGCAAAGTCGCCGGCCACCTTACATGACCGACATCCAAGCAAAGGGTGGGCGACGATGCCGGGCGCGAAACTGGATCCGATCGACCGCAGAATTCTGGCCGAGTTGCAGGCCGATGGGCGGATGACCAATGTCGAACTGGCCAAGCGGGTCGGGATCTCGGCGCCGCCCTGCCTGCGCCGCGTCCGCGCGCTCGAGGAGCAGGGCTTCATCACCGGCTACCATGCCCGCGTCGATGCCCGCGCGCTGGGCTTCGAGGTGCAGGTCTTCGCGATGGTCGGGCTGCACAGCCAGGCCGAAACCGACCTGTCGGCATTCGAGGCCCGCTGCCGCGACTGGCCGTTGGTGCGCGAATGTCACATGCTCAATGGCGAAATCGACTTCATCCTGAAATGCGTCGCGCCCGATCTGTCGAGCTTTCAGCGCTTTCTGACCGGCCAGCTGACCGCGGCCGAGAACGTCGCAAGCGTCAAGACATCGCTGGTGATCCGCGGCGCCAAGGATGAGCCAGGCGTGCCTTTCGACGTGCTCGAGGACCGCTATCTGCGGCTTGAGCAGCCCGGCGCCTGAGCAATGAAAAAGGCGGCGGAAATCCCGCCGCCCCTTGAGCCGTCCTTGCGGATGGATCAGTTGTGCGTCGCTGCAACCGCAGCCACGATCACCAGCAGCATCAGCGGAACGATCAGGCCGCCGGCCTTGGACGAGGTGTCCTCGACAATGATTTCGGGCTCGATGACGGGCTCGGCGTACTTGCTGCCCGTGTGGCCGCCAGCGAATGCCGAGGTTGCAGCCATCGACAGAGCGGCTGCGAGAGCGATCTTCTTCATGTGTAGCCTCCAGTAGTGTTGTCCCACAGCGCGCGCGAGCATACGCCGTGGACCCAAGACGATAAGTCGTGGTCTCGGTGAAAACACCTGCTCGGGCAAAATGCAACGCCGCAGTAGACAGGCCGCCGCAGGTTTGCGGACGCGTCGTCAATTCGGCAACACCTCGGCAGCAATCGGGCCGCGGGTGCCGGCGTGGGGGGTGCGCAAACGGGTGCGCCCTACCTTAGCTTGTTTCGCGAACACGCGCGCTCACGATAGGTTGGGTTTGCAGTCGAGGCCCTGAATCGCTATTGAACCCCCCAAGTTTGAAAGGACGGGCGGAACATGTTCAGGGTTTATCTCGCGTCGGCGGTCTCGGCGCTCGCGCTGGCGGCGTGCGAAACGACAACCACCCCGATGCGGATGGGTCCGGACGGGCGGCCGGTCCCGACGGTCTACCGAATCAGTGATTCGGACGCACCGCGCGTGCAGACGCGGATGCGTGACGGCATCAACACGTTGCGCGCTCAAAACGGGCTGGCGCCGCTCGAGCTGAACGCGCAGCTGACCTCGGCCGCCGCGACCCATGCGCGCGACATGTCGTTCCAGAGCCGCCCGTGGCACTGGGGTTCGGACGGGTCGAGCCCGATGCAGCGGGTGGACCGCGCGGGCTACCGTGGCGAGTTCGTGGGCGAGCTGATCTCCGAGACCTTCGAGACCGAGACCGAGACCCTGAATGCCTGGATGATGGAGCGCGAGACCCGGCTGGTCGTGCTTGACCCGCGCGCGCGCGATGTCGGGGTGTCCTGGCATCAGGACCCCAACGGCAAGCTTTGGTGGGCGGTGGTGCTGGGCGCGCCGCAGCAGCAGATGCAGTTTGCCGGCCGCTGAACCGCAGCGCGGCGGGCGCTGGACCCTGCGCGGGGCCCGCCCTATAAGGCCGGGCATGCGCACCACATTCCCCCAGATACGGCGAATTACCGGCCCGGCGTCCTGAGCGTTCAGGGCGTCGGGTAATGCCGTGTCGCCCCCAATCCCGCGCCATTTCTGCGAGTGCCCTCATGTCCGCCGACCAGCCCGACTACAAGTCCACCCTGTTCCTGCCCGATACCGACTTTCCGATGCGCGCCGGCCTGCCCGCGCGCGAACCCGACTGGCTGGCCCGGTGGGAGCGGCTGCGCGTCTATGACCGGCTGCGCGCGCGGGGGGCGGACCGCCCGCCCTTCGTGCTGCATGATGGCCCGCCCTATGCAAACGGGCATCTGCATATCGGCCACGCGCTGAACAAGATCCTGAAGGATTTCATCGTGCGCAGCCAGCAGATGCTGGGCCATGATGCGCGCTACGTGCCCGGCTGGGACTGCCACGGCCTGCCCATCGAATGGAAGATCGAGGAAGCCTATCGCGCCAGGGGGCTGGACAAGGACGCGGTGGACATCGTCGATTTCCGCCGCGAGTGCCGCCGCTTCGCCGAAGGCTGGATCGACGTGCAGCGGGACGAGTTCAAGCGCCTTGGCGTCACCGGCAACTGGGACGCGCCCTACCTGACGATGGACTACCACGCCGAGGCGGTGATCGCGCAGGAATTCATGACCTTCGTGATGAACGGCACGCTCTATCAGGGCTCCAAGCCGGTGATGTGGTCGCCCGTGGAAAAGACCGCGCTGGCCGAGGCCGAGGTCGAATACCACGACCACACCAGCCACCAGGTCTGGGTGATGTTCCCGATCCTGCGCGCGGGTCCGGCGCCGATGCCGCTGGCCGAGCCCGGCGATTTCGACGGCGCCGCGCAGCGGGCGCTCGCCGCGGATCTGGACGGCGCGCAGGTGGTGATCTGGACCACCACGCCCTGGACCATCCCGCAGAACCGCGCCGTGTGCTTCGGCCCCGATATCGCCTACGGCCTCTATGAAATCACCGAAGGCGACGCGCAGGGCAAGCTGGCCGCCGGCACGCGGCTGGTGCTGGCCGACGCGCTGGCCGAGCCGAGCTTCGCCGCCGCGAAGGTGACCGCCGCGCGCCTGCGCACCGTCGCCGGCGACGAACTGGCCGGGATGCAGCTTGCCCACCCCCTGCGCGGAGTGGACGGCGCGCAGGGCGAGTGGGATTTCGACGTGCCCATGCTCCCCGGCGATCACGTCACCGACGACGCCGGCACCGGCTTCGTGCACACCGCCCCCAGCCACGGCGACGACGACTACCAGATCGGCCTGCGCTACGGGCTGCCGATGACCTACAACGTGCTCGAAGACGGCAGCTACCGCGCCGACCTGCCGCTGCTGGGCGGCGAGGTGATCGTCACCCCCGAGGGCAAGGAGGGCGGTGCCAATGTCGCCGTGATCAAGCAGCTTGCCTGGGCCGGAAAGCTGCTGGCGAAGGGGAAATACAAGCACTCCTATCCGCATTCGTGGCGCTCCAAGGCGCCGGTGATCTATCGCAACACGCCGCAATGGTTCGCCGCCATCGACACGAAGCTCGAGGACGGCATGGGCGCGCATGGCGACACGATCCGCGCCCGCGCGCTGGCCTCGATCGACCGGCTGGTGACGTGGACGCCGCCCAGCGGGCGCAACCGGCTCCATTCGATGATCGAGAACCGCCCCGACTGGGTGCTCTCGCGCCAGCGGGCGTGGGGCGTGCCGCTGACCTGCTTCGTCAAGCGCGGCGCGCGGCCCGACGACCCCGACTTCCTGCTGCGCGATCCGGAGGTCAATGCCCGCATCGTCGCCGCGTTCGAGGCCGACGGCGCTGATGCGTGGTATATGCAAGGCTTCAAGGAGCGGATGCTGTCAGGGCTGCACGACCCCGACGCCTATGATCAGGTGTTTGACATTCTGGATGTGTGGTTCGACAGCGGCTCGACCCATGCCTTCGTGCTGCGCGACCGCGCCGACGGCACGCCCGACGGGATCGCCGACCTGTATCTGGAGGGCACCGACCAGCACCGCGGATGGTTCCATTCCTCGATGCTGCAGGCCTGCGCCACCAAGGGCCGCGCGCCCTATCGCGGGGTGCTGACGCATGGCTTCACGCTCGACGAGAAGGGCATGAAGATGTCCAAGTCGCTGGGCAACACCGTCGCCCCGCAGGAGGTCATCGACCAGTATGGCGCCGATATCCTGCGGCTGTGGGTGGCGCAGTCGGACTACACCGCCGATCTGCGCATCGGCAAGGAGATCCTCAAGGGCGTCGCCGACAGCTACCGCCGGCTGCGCAACACGCTGCGCTTCATGCTCGCCAACCTCAAGGACTGGGACGAGGGCGAGCGCGTCGCCCCCGCCGACATGCCCGATCTGGAACGCTGGGTGCTGCACCGGCTGGCGGTGCTGGATGTCCAGGTGCGCGAGGGCTATGCCGCCTACGACTTCCAGGGGGTGTTCCAGAAGCTTTTCACTTTTGCAACTTCCGACCTGTCGGCCTTCTACTTTGACGTGCGGAAAGATGCTCTTTACTGCGACCCGGCGGACAGCCTGCGCCGCCGCGCCGCGCGCACGGTGCTCGACCTGCTGTTCCATCGGCTGACCACGTGGCTTGCCCCGATGCTCGTGTTCACCATGGAAGATGTCTGGCTGTCGCGCTTCCCCGGCGACGACGCGTCGGTGCATCTGCAGGATTTCCCCGACACCCCGCGCGACTGGGAAGACGGCGCGCTGGCGGGCACCTGGTTCGGCATCCGCGCCGCGCGCCGGGTGGTCACTGCCGCGCTGGAGTTGCAGCGCCGCGACAAGGTGATCGGCGCCAGCCTCGAAGCCGCGCCGGTGGTGCATCTGGAGGACGCGGCGCTGCGCGACGCGCTGGCGGCGGTCGATTTCGCCGATCTGTGCATCACCTCGGACGTGACGCTGACGCTGGACCCCGCGCCCGAGGGTGTCTTCCGGTTGGCCGATGTCCCCGGTGTCGCCGTCGCCTTCGCGCGGGCCGAGGGCGCGAAATGTCAGCGCTGCTGGAAGATCCTGCCCGATGTCGGCACCCACGCGCATCCCGCCGTCTGCGGGCGGTGCAACGACGCGCTGGGGACGCTGCCCGCGGCGGCGGGGGTTGATGTCTGAGAGTTGCCAAGTATATTCGCATATATGAATGCGAGCACGAGGCGGCAATGAAACTCAGACTCCTCTCGGGGCTCATCATGGGGACGATCATGTCCGTCATCATGTCGGGCATCATCACCGCAGTGAACACCGGCATCGACCCGGACTACCCCGCCCGCTGGCTGGGCGCCTGGGCCGTGGCGTGGGTGATCGCGGTGCCGTTGGCCACGCTGGTCGGCCCCATCGCGCGCGGCTGGGCGGAGCGGCTGGCGCGGTGATCACGGCACGGGCGCGCGCGCGGCGATGCATGACACTTTTCGCCAACCCGCCCCATCTAATGCTTGCAAGGGGACCGCGCGCTTGGCAGCATCCCCTGCAGGCACCGCACAAGGGAGACCCGATTGGGCATCAGCGCGCTGACCCCCCCGCCCGCGCCGGATGGCAGCACCGAAACGCATCTGGAATTCGCCGACAACCGGCTGCTGGTCGATCTGTGCGGCGAATACGACCGCAACCTCACCCATATCGAAAGCCTGACGGGCGTGCAGATCGTGCGCCGTGGCAACCAGCTGGTGCTGATGGGGCCGCCGGAGGCGCGCCAGCCCGCGGCGGACGTGCTGGGCACCATCTACGGGATGCTCCAGCAGGGCCGGACGGTCGAATTCGGCGACATCGCCGCGCTGATCCGGCTGCGCGGCGCCGCGCCCGAGGACGACGGCAGTCCCGAGCAGCTGGAGATGTTCCGCGCGGGCAAGCTCGAAATCCGCACCCGCAAGAAGACCATCAGCCCGCGCACCAGGGCGCAGCAGGCCTATACCCGCGCGCTGATGGAGAACGAGCTCAATTTCGGCATCGGTCCGGCGGGGACCGGCAAGACCTATATCGCGGTCGCGGTCGCCGTTCACATGTTCGCCGAAGGCCATGTGGACAGGATCATCCTGTCGCGCCCCGCGGTCGAGGCCGGCGAGCGGCTGGGCTTTCTGCCCGGCGACATGAAGGAAAAGATCGATCCCTACATGCAGCCGCTCTATGACGCGCTGAACGATTTCCTGCCCGGCCGCCAGCTTCAGAAGCTGATGGAGGAACGCCGGATCGAGATCGCGCCGCTGGCCTTCATGCGCGGCCGGACGCTGGCCAACGCCTTTGTCGTGCTGGACGAGGCGCAGAACGCCACCGAGATGCAGATGAAGATGTTCCTGACCCGGCTGGGCGAAGGCTCGCGCATGGCGATCACCGGCGACCGCAGCCAGGTCGACCTGCCGCGGGGCGTGCAAAGCGGGCTGCGCGCCGCCGAGCGGATCCTCGATGGGGTCGAGGGGATCGGCTTCAGCTATTTCACCGCCGCCGATGTGGTCCGCCACCCGCTGGTGGCGCGGATCATCGCCGCCTATGACCGCGACGACGCCGCCGGTGGCTGACCTCGTCGATGTGGTGATCGAGGATCCTGCGTGGGAGGCGCTTGACCTGCCCGCGCTCGCCAGCCGGGCGGCGGTGGCCACGCTGCGGAATATCGGCCTGCGCCCTGACGGGTTCGAGCTATGCCTGCTGGCCTGCGATGATGCCCGCATTGCCTCGCTCAACGCCGATTTCCGGGGCCGCGCGGCGCCCACGAACGTGCTGAGCTGGCCGGCCGCGGACCCGCCGCCGCGCGCCCCCGGCACGCATCCGGCCCCGCCTGCGCCGGGGGACGCTGACGACCCCGAATCACTGGGCGACATCGCCATCGCGCACGGGGTCTGCACCGCCGAGGCGCGCGCGCAGGGCAAGCGGATCGAGGACCATGTGACGCATCTGATCGTTCACGCCGTGTTACACGTGCTGGGATATGATCACGAGTGTGACACCGACGCCGCGTTGATGGAACAGGTCGAGGTTTCGATACTTGCCAGCCTCGGGGTGGATGACCCATATCGCGATGGGGCGAGAGCCCCGCAGTAACCACGGAAAGGGACAATGGCAGACAGTACAGGCGGATCTAGTGCGGCGCGTGGCGCGCTGGACGATCCGCGGGAGGACGAGCAGCGCGGCTTTTTCGGCCGAATCCTGGGCGCTCTGAATCCCGAAGACACCGACGCGGCGGCGCAGCCCGCGGGGGCGACACTTGTGGGCACGCTGCCCGGCCTCGCCAATCTGCGCAAGTTGCGGGTCGAGGATGTCGCCATCCCCAAGGCCGAGATCATCGCCGTGCCGCTGGATGTGAACCGCGACGAGCTGGTGCGCGTGTTTCGCGAAAGCGGCTTCTCGCGGCTGCCGGTCTATGCCGAGACGCTGGACCGACCGCTGGGCATGCTGCACCTCAAGGATCTGGCGCTGACCTACGGGTTCAACGGCAACGGGCACGAGATCGACCTGCAGCCGCTGCTGCGGCCGGTGCTGTATGTGCCGCCGTCGATGCCGCTGGCGGTGCTCTTGCAGAAGATGCAGTCCGAACGGCGCCACATGGCGCTGGTGATCGACGAGTTCGGCGGCGTGGACGGCCTGCTCACGATCGAGGATCTGGTCGAACAGGTCGTGGGCGAGATCGAGGACGAGCACGACACCGACGAGGCCGAGCCCTGGCAGCTGGAGCGTCCGGGCGTCTATCTGGCCGAATCGCGCGCGCCGCTGTCCGAGTTCGAGGCCGAGATCGGCCTGCAACTCGTCGATCCCGAGGAGGCCGAGGAGATCGACACGCTCGGCGGGCTGGTGTTCATGCTGGCCGAGCGCGTGCCCGCGCGGTCCGAGGTGATCGACCACCCCGCCGGCGTGTCGTTCGAGGTGCTGGACGCCGATGGTCGGCGGATCAAGCGCCTGCGGGTGCGGCTGGCCTCGGCGCGGGCCAGCTGAGCCGTGGCGGGGCGGCGTCGGTGGTGGGGCGCGCGGCTGCGCCCGACGCTGGCCACCGCGGCACCGTTCGCGGGCCTCGGCGCGGTGATGGCCACCGGGCAGGCGCCGCTGGGCTGGTGGTGGGCGACGCTGCCGGCGCTGGCGGCGGCGCTGTGGTTGTTGCCGCTGGCAGCGACCCCGCGCGCCGTGGCTGGCCGGGCCTTCGCGCTGGGGCTTGGGTATTTCGCGCTCGCGCTGGGCTGGATCGTGCATCCGTTCTTCGTGGAGCCCTGGGTGCATGGCTGGATGGCGCCCTTCGCGCTGGCCGCAATGGCGGCTGGGATGGCGCTGTTCTGGGGCGCGGCCGGGTGGCTGGCCGCGGTGCTGTCGGCGGGGCGGGTGCGGCTGGTCGCACTGGTGGTCACGCTGACCGGTGCCGAGATGCTGCGCGGCTGGCTGTTCGGCGGGTTTCCCTGGGCGATGCCGGGGCATGCGTGGGTGGGCACGCCGGTGGCGCAGCTTGCCGCGCTGGCCGGCGCGCCGGGGTTGACGGCGCTGACGCTGGCGCTGGCGGCCGCGCCGCTGCTGGTGGCCGCGCCGCTGGCGCGCGCGGGTGCGGCGGCGGCGGCGCTGGCGGTGCTGTCGGCGGTCTGGGCGACGGGGGCCGCGCGGCTTGCCGAGCCTCTGCCCGACGCCGAGGCGCCGGTGGCGCTGCGGCTGGTGCAGCCCAACGCGCCGCAGCACCTGAAGTGGCACCCCGACCACATGTGGCGCTTCTTCGAACGCCAGCTCGACCTGACCGCCGCCGCGCCGGCGCCCGGGGACCCGCGCCCCGATCTGGTGATCTGGCCCGAAACCTCGGTGCCGTTCCTGCTGGACAACCCCGGCGCGGGGCTCGACGCGATCGCGCGGGCTGGGGGAAGCGCTCAGGTGGCGCTCGGGGTGCAGCGGATGGAAGACGGGGGCTATTTCAACTCCATCGCGGTGCTGGACCCCGACGGCGCGGTGCGCGCGCTTTATGACAAGCATCATCTGGTCCCCTTCGGCGAATACGTCCCCTTCGCCGAGGCGCTTCTGGGCCGTGATTATGGCGGCTTCGCCGCGCGGCAGTTGCAGGGCTACAGCCCCGGTCCGGGCCCGGTGGTGCTGGATCTGGGCGCGCTGGGCCGCGTGTTGCCGCAGATCTGTTACGAGACCATCTTTGCCCGTCACATGCGCGTCACCCCGCGCCCCGACTGGGTGATGCAGGTGACCAACGACGCGTGGTTCGGCACCCGCAGCGGCCCGCACCAGCATCTGGCGCAGGCGCGGCTGCGGGCCATCGAACAGGGGCTGCCTGTGGTGCGCGCGGCCAACACCGGGATATCGGCGGTGATCGACGCGCGCGGCGGGATCGCGGATGCGCTGGCGCTGGGCGAGGCGGGGTTCGTCGATGCGCCGCTGCCCGGCGCGCTGCCGGCGACGGTCTACGCGCGCGCCGGCGACGCGCCGCTCGCCGTCGGGTTGCTGCTGGGCCTGCTGGTGGTGTGGCGGACGGGGCCGGTGTGGGGGCGCCGCCCCCGCCCCGGTCGGGGGGCTTCGTGACTGTCGGGGGCAGGGGGGCTCTCGAGCCCCCCGTCCATCCCTGCCGGGATGGACTCCCCCCGAGGATATTTTTGTCAGGATGAAGGGAGGCGCGGCGCGTCAGAGGCTTTCGTCGAGTGCCACGAGGATCGCGTCGCCCATGGCGGCGGTGCCGACGGGGCTGCCGCCTTCGGGGCCGAGAAGATCGGCGGTGCGCAGGCCCTTGGCGAGGACGGCGTCGATGGCGGCCTCGAGCCGGGTGGCCTCGGCGCCCTGATCGAAGGAGTAACGCAAGGCCATGGCGAAGCTGAGGATGCAGGCGATCGGGTTGGCCTTGCCCTGCCCTGCGATGTCGGGGGCCGAGCCGTGCACGGGTTCGTAGAGCGCCTTTGGCCGGCCATTCGCCATCGGCGCGCCGAGCGAGGCCGAGGGCAGCATCCCGAGGCTGCCGGTGAGCATCGCCGCCGCGTCCGAGAGCAGGTCGCCGAACAGGTTGTCGGTGACGATCACGTCGAACTGCTTGGGCCAGCGGCAGAGCTGCATCGCGCCGGCATCGGCATACATGTGGCTGAGCGCGACATCGGGGTAGTCGGTGTCGCGCACCTTCTGCACCACCTCGCGCCAGAGGATGCCCGATTCCATCACATTGGCCTTCTCCATCGAGCAGACCTTGTTCGACCGGCGGCGCGCGAGATCGAAGGCGGCGCGGGCGACGCGGGCGATTTCGGACTCGGTGTAGCGCTGGGTGTTGATGCCGACGCGCTCGTTGCCTTCGGTGACGATGCCGCGCGGTTCGCCGAAATAGATCCCCGAGGTCAGCTCGCGCACGATCATGATGTCGAGCCCGGCCACCACCTCGCGCTTGAGGCTGGAGAAATCGGCCAGCGCGTCGAAGCATTGCGCGGGGCGCAGATTGGCGAAGAGGTCCATCTCCTTGCGCAGCCGCAGCAGTCCGCGTTCGGGTTTCACGCTGAAATCCAGATCGTCGTATTTCGGCCCGCCGACCGCGCCCAGCAGCACCGCGTCGGCCTCCTGCGCGCGTGCCATGGTGGCGTCGGTCAGCGGCGTGCCGTGCGCGTCATAGGCGGCGCCGCCGACGAGATCCTCGGTCACCTCGAAATGCAGGGCGCGTTTCGCGCCGAACCAGGCGATGACCTTGCGGACCTCGGCCATGACTTCGGGGCCGATGCCGTCGCCGGGCAGGATCAGGATCGAGGGGGTGGACATCGGGCGGGCTCCTTTGCGCTGTGACGCGCTGTCGCTAGAGGGTGGGGGGTGCGAGGTCAAGCGAGGCCGCTCACCGGCCCTTCCACACCGGGTCGCGCTTTTCGGCGAAGGCGCGCGCGCCTTCGAGCTGGTCCTCGGAGGAATAGAGCCGGTCCACAGTCGGAAACTGGCGCCTGGTGATGCGGTTGAGCGCGTCGTTGAAGCGCATCGCCTCGGCCTCGCGGACGATCTCCTTGATCGCGGCGAAGACCAGCGGCGGACCCGATTCCAGTTCGCGGGCAAGCTCCCACGCCTTGGGCAGAAGGTCCTCGGGCGTGGTGATCTCGCGCACGAGGCCCCAGCGATGCGCCTCCTCGGCGTCGAACCAGCGCCCGGTCAGCAGCAGGTCCATCGCCACATGATAGGGGATGCGCTTGGGCAGCCTGAGGCTGGCGGCGTCGGCGACGGTGCCCGAGCGGATTTCGGGCAGCGCGAAGCTTGCGGTGTCGGCGGCGAGGATCAGGTCGCAGCTCAGCGCGAGTTCCAGCCCGCCGCCGCAGGCGATCCCCTGCACCGCGGCGATCACCGGCTTGTTCAGCCCCGGCAGCTCCTGCAGCCCGCCGAAGCCGCCCACGCCGTAGTCGCCGTCCACCGCGTCGCCATCGGCCGCCGCCTTGAGGTCCCAGCCGGGGCAGAAGAACCGCTCGCCCGCCGCGCGCAGGATCGCCACGCGCAGGGTGTCGTCATCGCGGAAGTCGCGGAACACCTCGCCCATCAGGCGGCTGGTCTTCAGGTCGATGGCGTTGGCCTTGGGCCGGTCGAGCGTGACCTCGAGCACGCCGCCCTCGCGGCGGGTGCGGACGGGGCCGTCATCGCGCATCTGCATCAGGGTGCCTCCCATATCACGGCGTCGGCTGCGACCGCGTCATGGGCGCGCAGCATCAGCGGGTTGAGTTCGATTTCGTCAAGCGTCGGGTCGCCCGCCAGCATCGCCTGCAGGCGCAGCGCAGTGTCCACCGCCGCGTCGAGCGCGGGGCGCGGCCGGCCGCGATAGCCATCGAGCAGCGGCCAGAGCCGCAGCCGGCGCAGCGCGGCGTGGATGTCGGCGGCCTCGACCGGCAGCACCAGCGTCCGGGTGTCGCGCAGCAGTTCAGCGGCGGTGCCGCCGATGCCCAACGTCAGCGTGGCGCCATAGACCGGGTCGCGCCGGGCGCCCAGGATCAGCTCGGCGCATGCGTCGGGGATCATCTCTTCGGCCAGGTAGCCCTGCGCGCCGGGCATGGGGGCGGCGTCGGCGACGGTGGTCAGGTTCAGGCGCACCGCGCCCGCTTCGGACTTGTGCGCGAAGCCCAGCCCCTTGAGCGCCAGCGGCGGCGTCAGCGTCTGCGCGCGCGCCGCCAGCGTGTCGATGTCGGGTGCGCGCACCCCGCGCGGCACGGCGATGCCCGCTGCCATCAGGCGCGCCTTGGACGCGGCCTCGTCCAGCATGCGCCGCGCGCGCGGGGCGGCGGGGGGCCACGGCGCCCATCCGGGGCGCGCGGGCGGCGTTTGCGCCGCGGCCACGGCGGCGAGCCCGGTTTCCAGTCCCGCCAGCGGTGTGACCCCGCGCGCAAGCAGGTCATCGGCCAGCGCCTCGGGGCAGTTTTCGGGCAAGGACGCGATGGCGAGCGCCGGGGTGCCCGTGGCCGCGCGCGCCGCGGCGATGGCGTCGAGCGCGGGGGCAAAGCTTGACGGGTCGCAGCGGTCGGGGCGTGGGGTGTCGATCACGAACAGCCCGGCGTCGTGTCCCCGCAGCATGGTGGCGAACACCTCGGTCATGCGCGTCGCGTCGCCCCAGATGAACGTCTGGTAATCGAGCGGGTTGGCGATCTGCACCAGTGGGCCGAGCGTTGCCGACAGCGCCGCGCGCCGGCTTTCCGAGAGTGGCGGGAACCGGAGCGCGTGGCGTTCTGCGAGATCACCGAGCAGCCCGGCCTCGCCGCCCGAACAGGTCAGCGCGCAGAGCCGCCCGCCCAGCCCCGGCCCCTCGGCGTGCAGGATCTTGAGCGTCTCCAGCAGCTCGGCCGGGGTTTCGACCTCGGCGATGCCGGACTGGCGCAGGAAAGCCGAGGACGCGACCGCCTCGCCTGCCAGCGCCGCGGTGTGCGAGGCGGCGGCGGCGCGTGCGGCCTCGCTCCGGCCGGTCTTGACCGCCACGATGCCCTTGCCCGCGGCGCGGGCGCGCGCGGCCAGTCGTGCCAGCGCCGGGGCGTCGGCGATCCCTTCGGCATGGATGCCCAGCGCGGTCACACGCGGGTCGTCCAGCAGCGCCGCGCCCAGCTCGGCCAATCCGGTCTGCGCGGCGTTGCCGAGGCACGCGACATGGGCCAGCGGCAGGCCACGCGCCTGCATGGTCAGGTTGATCGCGATGTTCGAGGATTGCGAGATGATCGCCACCCCGCGCGCAACCCGGCGTCCGCCGTGCTGGTCAGGCCACAGCAGCGCGCCGTCGAGGTAGTTGATCAGCCCGTAGCAATTGGGCCCCAGCAGCGGCATGTCGCCCGCGGCGGCGACCAGTTCGGCTTGCAGCGCCGCGTCGCCCGTCTCCGCCCAGCCCGAGGCAAAGGCCACCGCACCGCCCGCGCCCATCTCCGCCAGCGCCCGCACCACGTCGACCGAGGCGTGCCGGTTCACCCCCACGAACACCGCATCGGGGGCGTCGGGCAGGGCGTGCAGCGACGGGTAGGCACGCCGCCCGGCAACCGCGGCGCGCGTGGGGTGGACCGGCCAGACCGGGCCGTCGAAACCCATGCGGGTGCATTGCTCGACCACATTCGCCGCCCAGCTGCCCCCCAGAACGGCGACGGAGCGCGGCCGCAGCAATCGCGATAGGTCTTTCATGCTTGGGTGTGGCCCTGCCTGTGGATGCGGGCGGACCCTGCCTGCCGGGGCGGGAAGGGTCAAGAGCACCCGATGCCCCGAGGCGCAACCGCGGCGCGGGCGCGCAAGCGCGCGCGCCGCCGGGCCCAACGGGAGGAGGGGCGCGCCAGCGGCCCGACGACGGGCGGGAGTGTTCCGGCTTTCGCGACGCTCAGCGCCGCCCCTCGCGCAGCCACGCCCCCAGCGCGAACCCGGCGCCGAGCAGCAGCCACGCCCAGGCCGGCAGCAGCGCGGCCACGCGCAGATCCGTGGTCACATGCGCATCGCGCGGGGTCACGCCCAGCCAGCCGCGCCCGGCGGCGGCGCGGCCTTCGCGGACCTGGCGCAGCTCGGGCAGGCCATCCTCGACCCGCGCCACGCCGCCGCGCGTGGCGGTGATCACGGGGTCGAGCAGCGCGCGCGTGGCGATGGTGTTCTCGAACTCGCGCGGCGCCGCGGGGCCGAGCGCGATCACCGTATCGAGTGTCCCGTCGGTCAGCCGATAGAGCCCGATATCCGGTGCGTCCCACTCGGCGCGGAACAACCCGGCCTCGGCCTCGTCCAGCGTCAGCGTCGTCTCGGCGCCGTCGGGCGCGGTGATGGTCACGTCCGCAACCTCGGCCTCGAGGCTGCGCCGTGACACGGTCAGGCGCTGGCCTTCGGCGGTGGCGGTCAGTGCTTCCTCTTCCAGCTCGGGCTCGCCCATCATCCAGTGCGCGAGTCGCCGCAACAGCTCCAGCTGCGGACCGCCGCCCTCGAACCCGCGATCCCACAGCCACGCCTGGTCCGAGCCCAGCAGCGCCATGCGTCCCTCGCCGACGCGGTCGAGCACCAGCAGCGGCGCGTCCTCGGCGCCCGACATCACCACTTGCCCGACATCGGGCGCAAGCTCGATCTGGCGCAGCCAACGCCCCCAGCCGGGGCCGTCGCCCTCGGCCCCAAGCGGGGCGAAATCCTCGAGCGCCGCCGTCACCGGGTGGCGCGCGCCCAGCTCGGTGATCCGCGGGGTGAAGCCGCGTTCGATCACGCGCGAGGTCGGGTTGGCGGGGAACACCTGCCCCAGCGGCGAGCGCCAGATGCTTTCGGCGCCGGCCAGTTCCGGCCCGCCCACCACCAGCAGCGCGCCGCCGCGTTCGACATAGCCGCGGATGTTGTCGAAATAGGAATTCGGCAGGATCCCGCGGCGCTTGTAGCGGTCAAAGATGATCAGGTCGAACTCGTCGATCTTGTCGATGAACAGCTCGCGCGTGGGAAACGCGATCAGCGACAGCTCGCTCACCGGGACGCCGTCCTGCTTGTCGGGCGGGCGCAGGATGGTGAAATGCACCAGATCCACCGACGGGTCCGAGCGCAGCAGGTTGCGCCAGGTCCGCTGGCCCGCATTGGGCTCGCCCGAGACCAGCAGCACGCTCAGCCGGTCGCGCAGCCCGTTGATCTGCACCACCGCGGCGTTGTTGCGGTCGGTCAGCTCGCCCTCGGACGGGTCGAGCTCGAATTGCAGCACGTTCATGCCGCCGCGCTCGAGCGTGACCTCGATCTCGATCTCCTCGCCCACCGGGAGGCCGGCGCGGCGCGGTTCCTCGCCGTTGATCGAATAGGACAGTTCGGCCACGGGGCCGACGCTGTCGGGGATGGCGCCCTGATCCTCGACCTTCAGCGTCAGCGTCACGGGCTCGCCCAGGATCGCATAGGCGGGCGCGTTGCGCACGATCAGGCGGCGGTCCCAGTCGTCGGCCTCGCCGGTCTTGAGCTGGTGCACGGGCGCGCCGGGCGCCAGCTCGGTGTCGGCGTCGTGGATCTGGCCGTCGGTGATGGTGAACACGCCCGCCAGCCGGTCGCGCGGGATCTCGGACAGCGCCTCGGCCATGACGGTCTTGAGCAGCGTGCCTTCGTTGCGCTCGCCGTCGGGGACGGCGACCACGCGCGCCTCGGTGTTGCCCATCGCGTCGATGCGCGCGCGCAGGTGCTCCAGCGCCTCCTGCGTCTGCGCGCGGCGATCGCCGAGCCGGTTGGACGCGGTCTCGTCCACCACGATCAGCGCGATGTCGCCCAGCGGGTCGCGCTCCTCGATCTGCAGCGAGGGGTTCGCCAGCGCCGCGAGCAGCGCCAGCGCGCCGAAGCCCCGCAACCACCAGCCCGCCAGCCCGCGCCACAGCGCCAGCCCCACCAACGCCGCCGACAGCAGCGCCGCAAGCACCAGCACCACCATCGGCACCAGCGGGTCCAGCAGGATCGATCCGCCTGCAATCATTGGCCAAGCCTTTCCAGAAGCGCGGGCACATGCACCTGATCGGATTTGTAATTGCCGGTCAGAACATGGGTGATCAGATTGATCCCGAAGCGCAGCGCGATCTCGCGCTGGCGCTCGCCATCCGCGCCGCGGCCCACGCGCAGCAGCGGCTGGCCGCGCCGATCCACCGCCCAGGCCGAGGCCCAGTCATGCGACCCGATGATGACCGGCGTCACCCCGTCATTGAGATTGCGAAACGGCATCCCCTCCTCGAACTCGGCATCGGGCGGCGAGGCTTCGACCCAGACATCGCGCCCGGTGAAGCGGCCGGGGAAGTCCTGGATCAGGTAGAAGGTGCGCGTGAGGATGTGATCCTCGGGGACGGGTTCCAGCGGGGGAACATCCAGCGGCCGGGCGATGGCCTGCAACCGCCGCGCGGCGGGGGTGGTGCGCGTGAGCCCGGCAAGCTCGGCGTCGCGGGTGTCGAACATGATCATCCCGCCGCCGCGCAGGTAGCGGTTGAGCCGCTCATACGCCGCGTCCGACGGGACCGGCGTGTCCTCGGTGATGGGCCAGTAGAGGAACGGAAACAGCGTCAGGTCGTCGCGCTCGGGGTCGACGCCGATGGGGTCGTCGGGCTCGATCGAGGTGCGCCGGAACAGCGCCTGCGACAGCCCCCGAAGCCCGGCTTCTGCAATCTCGTCCACGCGCGGGTCGCCGCTGAGCACATGCGCGAGCACCACGTTGCGCGTGGCCTGCAGCGCCAGGCGGTCGTCGCGCTCGGCCTCGGTTTCGGTCGCGGCATCCGCCTCCTGCGCCAGCGCCGGCGCGGCCGGGGCGAGCGCCAGCGCCAGCAGTGCCGCCGCGAGCACCACGCCCGCGCGGCGCAGCGCGCCGCCCGCCCCCGCAAGCCCCAGCCGCCCGGCCAGCCAGAGCGAGGCGAGGATATCTGCCATAAGCGCCACCAGCCCCGCCGTCAGGAACGCGCCCGCAAGGCGGGTTTCCGCTTGCCCCGCGCCGCGTTCGACGGGGATGCGCGCGGGCCAGCTGGTGGCGACGAGCGTGGTGTCGGGCTGGACCACGTTCAGCGCCAGGCTCCCGCCGGGGCGGGTATAGACGCCCGGCGGCAGATCGGCGCTGGTGCGCCCCTCGGCCAGCCGCTCCCCCGCCACACCGGCCATGCGTCCGGCCTCCACCGGGTCGCCGAAGCCATCGAGCAGCGTCTGCGGGGTCCAGGTCGTTCCCTCCAGCGCGGCGGCGTCCATCCCGGCGGGGCGGGTGGAGACCGCCAGCCGCTCCAGCATTTCCACGAACAGCACCGACAGCGGCAGCGTCGACCAGTCGGCATTCGCGGTGGTGTGGACCAGCACCACCTGCCCGTCGCCCGTGAACTTGCGCGTCACCAGCGGCGTGCCATCGGCGAGCGAGGCGATGGTGCGATCGGCAAGCGTCGGGTCGGGCTGGGCGAGCACCTGGCTCGACACCGTGACCTCGGGCGGGATGCGCAGCCCCTCAAACGGCGAGCCCTCGGCGAATTGGCGCAACTCGCGCGGCTCGCCCCAGCTCATGGCGCCGCCGACGGTGCGCCCGCCAAGGCGCAGGCGCACCGGCATCAGCGGGTCTTCCTCGTCGCGGCTGACCTCGCTCGCGGCAAGGCGGGGGCCGGCGAAGCGCAGCAGCATTCCGCCATCGTTCACCCAGTCCTGCACCATCGCCGATTCGACCTCGCCCAGCGCGGCCACGTCGGACAGGATCAGCACATCGGGCGCGGTCAGGAGCAGGTCGTCGATGCTGGGGCTCTCGGTCAGCTCGGCCACCGGCGCCAGCGCCTGCCGCAGATAGAAGAAGGGCGAGACGAGCTGCAGATCCTCGCGCCCGTCGCGGCCCACCAGCATGGCAACCTTGCGCCGTTGCAGCGCGTCGTCGGTCAGCGTCACCGCGCCTGCGCTGCGCTCGCCCGCGATGCGGAAGCGCGTTATCCGGTTGCGCAGTTCGGGTTGCAGCGTCAGTTCCAGCGCGGCCGCGTCGTCGCCTGCCGCGAATTCGGCGGTGCCGCGCGCCAGCTCGCGCTCGACGCCCGAGGGGTCGCGCCCGATGGCGGCGATCTCGACCTCGGTGGCGTCGGTGGCGGGGGGGCTGCGCAGCGCCTCGATCACCAGCGCGCCTTCGGACAGCTCGGCGGGGCGCAGCGCCAGCACGGGGCGGTCGGTTTCGAACACGGTCAGCGGGCCGCGCGCCTCGAACTCGGCCAGCAGCGCCTCGCGGCCGTCGCGCTCCAGCCCGTCCGACAGCCAGTAGGTTTCGACGCTGTCGGGCAGCGCCTGCGCCCATTCCAGCGCGGCGTCGGCATCGGGCGCGTAGGGCGCGGGCGCGATCCCGCCCAGCCGCGCCGCCCAGTCGTCGGCCGCGCGCAAGGGCAGCGCGTCGCCCGAGGGCAGGTCGCTCAGCGCCACCACCGCCACCGGCCGTCCGCTGCGCCCGGCTTCGGTCAGCAGCTCCTCCATCCGCTCGGCCCGGCGCGGCCAGTCGCGCGCGCTGGCCCAGCTGGCATCGGTCACGATCAGCAGCGGCCCGGTGCCGTCGCGCGCGGGCTGCGGGTTCAGCACCGGCCCGGCGAACCCGACGATCAGCGCCGCGACCGCCGCGGCGCGCAGCAGCAGCAGCCACCAGGGCGTGCGCTCGGTCTCCTGCTCCTTGTCGGTCAGCCCCAGCAGCAGCGCGACGCCCGGAAAGCGCCGCACCACGGGCGCGGGGGGCAGCGCGCGCAGCAGCCACCACAGCACCGGCAGCGCCAGCAGCGCCAGCAACAGCGCCGGTGTGCCGAACCCGATCGCGCCCAGGCTTGCCATCATCGCGTCTCCCGCGCGGCCAGTGCGTGCCATAGCCACATCAGGGCAACGGACGCGGGCGTGTCGGTGTGATGGCAACTGACCTGCCACCCGGTGAGCCGGCCCAGCGCCTCGAGCCGGTCCTTGCGCGCGGCCAGACGGTCGCGGTAGCGCTCGCGCAGGTCGCCCGCGCGCAGGGTTTCGTGGCGCAGCCCGCCCTGCATGCTCTCGAAGATCGCGCGGCCGTCATAGGGGAAGCTTTCCTCGGCGGGGTCGAGCACCTGCACCAGCGCGCCGCGCACGCCGCGATCGGCGGCCGAGGTCAGCGCGGCCTCGACCGGGTCGAGATCGCCGAGGAAATCCGAGAGGAACACCGCGCGCGAATGCGCCGGCGGCAGGCCGCCATCGGGGGCGCCGTAGTCGCGGTCATCGGCGTCGGCGGCGAGCGCCTGCGCCAGCGCGCCCAGCTGCGCCTGCCCGGTGCGCGGCGGCAGCGGCAGTGCCGCAGGGCGCATCAGCCCCACACGTTCGCCCGCGCGGATCAGCAGCACCGCCGCTGCCAGCGCCACCAGCCGCGCGCGGTCGGCCTTGGGCGGGCGGGCGCGGTCGCTCGAAAACTCCATCGCGCGGGCGCTGTCCACCCAGAGCGTGACGGTCTGCGCCGCCTGCCATTCGGTTTCGCGCACGAAATGCGCATCCGAGCGCGCCGAGCGGCGCCAGTCGATCCGGCTCGCGGGGTCGGACGACGTCGCCGCGCGGTATTGCCAGAACTCATCGCCCGGCCCGGACCGGCGCCGGCCATGCCCGCCGGGCAGCACCGAGGCGGCGAGCCGTTCGGCCTCGGCCAGCAGCGGCGGCAAGGGGCCGGCCAGCGCTTCGGCGCCCGAGCGCAGCCGCGTGGCGTCGGGCAGGCCGGGGGCCGCGCTCATGCAGCGGCCTCTTCGATGCGGGTGACGTCGGCGGCGACGCGGTCGATGATCGCGCCCAGATCCTCGCCCCGCGCGCGGGCGGCGAAGCCCAGCGCCATGCGGTGCAGCAGCACCGGGCGCGCCATCGCCCAGACATCCTCGGCCGACGGCACGAGCCGCCCCTGCATCACCGCGCGCGCGCGCACGGTCAGCATCAACGCCTGCGCGGCGCGCGGGCCGGGGCCCCAGCTGACGGCGTTGCGCACGGCTTCGTGCGCCTCGGGTTCGCCGGGGCGGCAGGCGCGCACAAGGTCCAGGATCATCTCGACCACGCTGTCGCCCACGGGCATCCGGCGCAACAGCTTCTGCGCGGCGATCAGCGCCTCGGGCGAGAACACGGCATGCGCGGCGCCCTCATCGGCGCCGGTGGTGGCGATCAGGATGTCGCGCTCGGTGTCGCGGTCGGGGTAGACCACATCGACCTGCACCAGAAAGCGGTCCAGCTGCGCCTCGGGGAGCGGATAGGTGCCTTCCTGTTCGATCGGGTTCTGCGTGGCGAGCACGTGGAACGGCGGCTCCAGCGTGTGATGCGTGCCGGCGACGGTGATCTCGCGCTCCTGCATGGCCTGCAGCAGCGCGGCCTGCGTGCGCGGGCTGGCGCGGTTGATCTCGTCCGCCATCAGCAGCTGACAGAACACCGGACCCTCGACGAAGCGGAAGCGGCGCTTGCCGTCATCGTCGATGTCCAGGATTTCGGAGCCCAGAATGTCGGCGGGCATCAGATCCGGGGTGAACTGGATGCGGTTGCCGCTGAGCCCCATCACCGTGGACAGCGTGTCCACCAGCCGGGTCTTGCCCAGCCCCGGCAGCCCGATCAGCAGCGCGTGCCCGCCGCACAGCATCGCGGTGAGCGACAGGTCCACCACCTGCCGCTGGCCGATGAAGCGGCGGTTGATGCTGTCGCGCGCCTGCGCCAGCGTGTCGCCCAGCGCCTCGATCTGCGCGATGAGATCCGCGTCCTGTTCCATGCCGCCGCTCTCCTTGTGATCCGGTTCACCCCGCCTAGGTGTGACAGACGTATGCTAAACCGGCGGAAGGGCAAAAACCATGAGCGGACAAGAGATCGTGACCCCAACGGCCGAGAACATCGCCGCCTCCGCGCAGGCTGCGGCAAAAGATGGCGGTCTGCCGCCGGTGCATCGCTGGAACCCGCCCTTCTGCGGCGATCTGGACATGCGCATCGCGCGCGACGGGACGTGGTTCTATCAGGGCACGCCCATCGGGCGGCCGGCGCTGGTGCGGCTGTTCTCGACCATCCTGCGCAAGGACGGAGAGCGGTATTTCCTCGTCACGCCGGTGGAAAAGGTCGGCATCACGGTCGATGACGCGCCCTTCGTGGCGGTGGATGTCGAGGCGGCGGGCGAGGGGCGCGCCCAGACGCTGCGCTTCGTGACCAATGTGGGCGATGCTGTCACCGCCGGGCCGGAGCACCCGATCCGCGTGGTGCGCGACCCGGATACTGGCGAGCCCGCGCCCTATGTCCTTGTGCGCGCCGCGCTTGAAGCGCTGATCGACCGCAAGAGCTTTTACCGCCTGGTCGAGCTTGGCGTGCATGAGCAGCATGCGGGCGAAAGCTGGTTCGGGCTGTGGTCGGGCGGCGAATTCTTCGCGATCATCCCGTCGCGCGCGTTGCCCTGAGCCGCGCAAGTGCATTGGAGTGTGCTCGGGGGTGTGATTGGGGGGAGGGTGGAATGGTGCCTTACCCCGCAGGGCAAGGCACCTGATCCGAGCAGAAACAACCCTTGCCGGTGTTCAGGCGGCAAGGTGGAGATCGCACCCTGCGACGTTCAAGGGCGCCGGTGCGAAGGTCTGGGATGGGCCGAGCATTTCGGGTCTGCCATCCGTGTTGTCTTCATGGATGGCAGAACTGTGGCGGCCTGCCAAGAAAAAAACACGGATTAAGTGAAAATTTATCGTGTTTGCAGGGGGTTGTGCGGCCTATTGTTTCCACTGAGTGGCCGGTGACGCAAGTGTTGCCGGGTTTGTTTCCGCTGCCGCCTGCCGCGCGCCGGTCACGATCACCCGTCACAGCCACCCGTCACAGCCACCCGTCACAGCCAGTCGCGCAAGATGGGAATCAGCGGCACGTCGGCGGGCGGCATCGGATAGTCGCGCAGCGCCTCCGGTCGGACCCATTTCAGCGCCTGCCCCTCGCGCGGGGTGGGGGTGCCGTCCCATTTGCGGCACACGAAAAGCGGCATCAGCAGGTGGAACGTCTCGTAGCCGTGGCTGGCGAAGGTCAGCGGCGCGAGGCACGACGCCCAGGTGTCGATGCCCAACTCTTCGTGCAGTTCGCGGATCAGCGCGGCCTCGGGTGTTTCGCCGGGGTCGACCTTGCCGCCGGGGAATTCCCACAGGCCCGCCATGGCTTTGCCTTCGGGGCGGCGGGCCAGCAGCACGCGGCCGTCGGCGTCCACCAGCGCCACGGCGGCGACCAGCACGATGCGCGGCGCCGCGCTCACGAGCGGTAATCGGCGTTGATGTCGATATAGCGATGCGTCAGATCGCAGGTCCAGACCGTCGCCGCGCCCGCGCCCAGCCCCAGATCGACGCCGATCTCCAGATCCTGCCGGCGCATGCAGGCGGCGGCTTCGGCGTCGCTGTAGCCCGGCGCGACGCGGCCGGCTTCGGCCACGGTCAGCGCGCCGAACCGAATCGCCAGCCGATCGCGGTCTGCGTGCGCACCGGATTTGCCCACGGCCATGACGATGCGACCCCAGTTCGGGTCCTCGCCGGCGATGGCGGTCTTGACCAGCGGCGACTCGGCGATGGCGCGGGCGACCCGGTGCGCGTCGGCGTCGTCTGCGGCGCCGGTCACCTGCACCTCGACGAATTTCGTGGCACCCTCGCCGTCGCGGACGATCTGCTGCGCCAGATCGCGCATCACCACCTCGAGCGTGGCGGCGAAGGCGCGGCCCTCGGGGCTGTGCGCGTCGGTGATCTCGGGCGCGCCCGACTGCCCGGTCGCGGCCAGCAGCACCGTGTCCGAGGTCGAGGTGTCGCTGTCCACGCTGATCCGGTTGAAGCTGCGGTCGGTCAGCCGCGCCAGCATCGCTTGCAGCACCGCGCCGTCCACCGCCGCGTCGGTGAAGATGTAGGCCAGCATCGTCGCCATGTCCGGCGCGATCATCCCCGAGCCCTTGGCGATCCCCGCGATCCGCACCGGCGCGCCGGCGATGGTCATCTCGGCGGCCGAGCCCTTGGGGAAGGTGTCGGTGGTCATGATCGCCTGCGCGGCGGTGGCGATACCCTCGGGCGACAGCGCCGCGGCGAGCCCGCCCAGCGCGTCGGTGATGCGGGCGTGGGGCAGGTCTTCGCCGATCACGCCGGTGGAGGAGGTGAACACGCGCTCGGGCGCCACGTCCAGCGCCGTGGCGGCGGCGGTGACGATGGCCTGCACCGCATCGTCGCCCGCCGCGCCGGTGAAGGTGTTGGCGTTGCCGGAATTGACCACGATGGCCGCGCCACCCTCAGGCGCCGCGCCCAGTTTGGCCTGTCCGTCGCGCACCGCCGCCGAGCGGGTGGCCGAGCGCGTGAACACCCCGGCGATGCGCGTGCCGGGGGCGAGCCGCGCCAGCATGACATCGGTCCGGCCCGGATAGCGGACCCCGGCGGCAGCGGCGGCGAAGTCCACCCCGGCGATGACCGGCAGGGGCGGAAACCCGCCCGCAGGCGCCAGCGGCGACACGGTCGCACCCTTGGGCGCCGCCCTGGCGGCGGCCTCCTCGGCGTCCCTGCGCTTGCGCAGTTTCTGCAGTTTGCGCGTCAGCTTGTCGGCCTTGCGCTTGCGGATTTCGTCGTGAAGCTGCTTGGCGGTCTTCTTGCCCACACCTGCCCCCTCCGGCATGACGGCGCGCCCCGAGCCCGGAGCCACCCCAGGAGGGGGCAAGCTAATACGGCGGCGCTCAGTCGTCCAGCAGCCCCGGATCAAGCAGCACCGACGGGTCGATGGCGTCATCCGAGCGCGACACCTCGACCGCGTCCAGCGCGTCGGCGACGGCGGCTTCGGCGACCTCGCGGCGGATCTCCTGGATGATCTGCTCGCGAACGTCCTCGAGCGCGGGGGCGGTGGCGATGCGCGTGTCGTTGAGCTGGATGAGGTGCCAGCCGAACTGCGTCTCCAGCGGGCCGTCGATGGCGCCGACCTCCATTGCGGCCACCGCCTGTTCGAATTCGGCGATCATCATGCCGGGGCCGAACCAGCCCAGATCGCCGCCGCCCTGCGCGGCGCCATCGGTGGAGTGCTCGCGCGCCAGTTCCGCGAAATCGGCGCCCTCGTCGAGCTCGGCGCGCAGCGCCTGCGCTTCTTCCTCGGTGCCGACGATGATGTGCGAGGCGTTGAATTCCGTCATCGGGTCCTCGACCGCCTCGAATTCGGCGACGAAGCTGTCATAAGCGGCGGCGATGCTGTCCTCGGTCACCGCGCCGCGGGTCGCCTGGTCCAGCACCGCGTTCGAGATGATCGAGCGGCGTTGATGTTCGGCGCGCAGGCGGTCACGGGTCGCGATGTCGTCCGCGCCGGTCATCATCAGCGCGGTCTGTTCGACAAGCTGGGTCACGATCGGCTGGAACAGCGTTTCGGGCGGGAGCTGGCGGAACTGTTCGGGCAGCTCGTCGCGCGCGACCAGAACATGGCCGATGGTGATCTCGACATCGCCGACGGTGGCGACGACGGTGTCGGCGCTCACGCCGTCATCGGCGAGCGCCGGGACGGCCAGCGCGGCAGTGAGGATCGCGGCAGGCGCGCCGGCACGCGCCAGCTTGAAAAGATGTCGGGACATGAGTGCTCCTTTGCGGTTTTGCGGTGCGCGCCGGGCGCGCGGATCTGATCGACCGTTCGCCGGGCGGGCGATCTTGATTGGACGCGCGCCAAGCGCGCGACATTGACACGGATCGGGGCGCCCATTAAATCGCTGGCGATTACGCGATGCGCGGGGCCGCCCGGCTCAGCCGTGGTTCTATGGAGGGGCGCGCGCACGGGCAACCCCGGTATCCGCACGAAGGCTTGAATGGCAGCCCCGACCGGGGCGCGCCGGCGCAGGCATCCCCACAGCCGGGGCGGCGACAAGGCACCGAGACCGAACGCGAGCACAGGAAGCGGAGACAAGATGCTGGGATTTGGGACGCTGACACGCAAGGTCTTCGGGAGCGCGAATGACCGCACGATCAAGAAGGCCCGCCCGCTTGTCGACGCCATCAACGCGCTCGAGGAAGAGTTCTCCGCGCTTTCCGACGAGGGGCTGGCCGCCAGGACCGAAGAGCTGAAGGCCCGCGTGGCCGGCGGCGCCGAGCTGGATGACGTGCTGGTCGAAGCCTTCGCCAATTGCCGCGAGGCCGCGCGCCGCGCGTTGGGCCTGCGCGCCTTCGACGTGCAGCTTCTGGGCGGGATCTTCCTGCACCGCGGCAACATCGCCGAGATGAAGACCGGCGAGGGCAAGACGCTGGTCGCGACCTTTCCGGCCTATCTCAACGCACTGACCGGCAAGGGCGTGCACATCGTCACCGTCAACGACTACCTCGCCAGGCGCGACGCGGGCTGGATGGGCAAGGTCTATGCGCGGCTCGGGATGACCACAGGCGTGGTCTACCCCCAGCAGCCCGAGGACGAGAAACGCGACGCCTACGCCGCCGACATCACCTACGCCACCAACAACGAACTCGGCTTCGACTACCTGCGCGACAACATGCGCTCGGAGCTTGACCAGATGTTCCAGCGCGGCCACTTTTTCGCGATCGTGGACGAGGTGGATTCGATCCTGATCGACGAGGCGCGCACGCCGCTGATCATCTCGGGGCCGTCGCAGGACCGTTCGGACCTGTACCTGGCGGTGGACAAGCTGATCCCGCTGCTGAGCGAGGAACACTACACCATCGACGAGAAGCTGCGCAGCACCTCGCTGACCGATGCCGGCAACGAGTTCATCGAGGAGCGCGCCCGCGAGGCCGGGCTGCTGAGCGAGGAGCAGTCGCTCTATGACCCCGAATCCACATCGCTGGTGCACCACGTCAATCAGGGCCTGCGCGCGCACAAGCTGTTCCACAAGGACCAGAACTATATCGTCCGCGACAACAAGATCGTGCTGATCGACGAATTCACCGGCCGCATGATGGCCGGGCGGCGCCTGTCCGAGGGGCTGCACCAGGCGATCGAAGCCAAGGAAGGCTGCGATATCCAGCCCGAGAACGTGACGATGGCGTCGGTGACGTTCCAGAACTATTTCCGGATGTATGACAAGCTCGCGGGGATGACCGGCACCGCGTCGACCGAGGCCGAGGAATTCAAGGAAATCTACAATCTCGGCGTGGTCGAGATCCCCACCAACCTGCCCATCGCGCGCGCAGACGAGGACGATCAGGTCTATCGCAGCACCTCCGAAAAGCTCGCCGGCGTGATCGAGGAAATCCGCGAGGCGCACGCCAAGGGCCAGCCGATCCTTGTCGGCACCACCTCGATCGAGAAGTCCGAGGAATTGTCGGCGCTGCTGAAGAGCGAAGGCATCCCGCACAACGTGCTGAACGCGCGCCAGCACGAGCAGGAAGCGCAGATCGTCGCCGATGCCGGGCGGGTCGGCGCGGTGACCATCGCCACCAACATGGCCGGGCGCGGCACCGACATCCAGCTTGGCGGCAACGTGGAAATGCGCGTGCTGCAGGCGCTGACCGCCGACCCCGATGCCGACCCCGCCGAGACCCGCGCGCGGATCGAGGCCGAGGTCGCCGACGAGAAGAAGAAGGTGATCGAGGCCGGGGGGCTGTTCGTGCTCGCCACCGAGCGCCATGAGAGCCGGCGGATCGACAACCAGCTGCGTGGCCGTTCGGGCCGGCAGGGCGATCCGGGGCGGTCGGTGTTCTTCCTGTCGCTCGAGGATGACCTGATGCGCATCTTCGGCTCCGAGCGGCTGGACAAGGTGCTGTCCTCGCTCGGCATGAAGGAAGGCGAGGCGATCGTGCACCCCTGGGTGAACAAGTCGCTGGAAAAGGCGCAGGCCAAGGTCGAGGCGCGCAACTTCGACATCCGCAAGACGCTGCTCAAGTTCGACGACGTGATGAATGACCAGCGCCGCGTGGTGTTCACCCAGCGGCTGGAGATCATGCAGGCCGACGACCTGTCGGACGTGATTTCGGACATGCGCCACCAGATCGTCGACGACCTGGTGGACCGCACCATGCCGCAAGGCAGCTACGCCGAGCAGTGGGAGCCCGAGGAGCTGCAGCGCGAGGCGCTCGACAAGCTGGGCATCGACATTCCGGCCGTGGCGTGGGCCGAGGAGGATGGTGTCGATCAGGAGGTGATGCGCGAGCGCATGTACGAGGCCGCGGACCAGCTGATCGCCCAGAAGACCGAAGCCTTCGGCCCCGAGCAGATGCGCGGCATCGAAAAGCAACTGCTGCTGCAGGCGATCGACACCAAGTGGCGCGAGCATCTGCTGACGCTCGACCACCTGCGCACAGCGGTGAATTTCCGCGGCTACGCCCAGCGCGACCCGCTCAACGAATACAAGTCCGAAGCCTTCATCCTGTTCGAATCGATGCTCAATTCGCTGCGCGAGGATGTGTCGAAGCAGATTTCGCGGATCCGGCCGCTGACGAAGGACGAGCAGGACGAAATGCTGAAGAAGCTGCAGCTTCAGCAGCAGGCCATGCAGGTCGCCGCCGAGAACGACGGCGAGCGTCCCACGCCGCTGGTCGAGGGCTTCGACGAGATGGACCCTGCCACCTGGGGCAACCCGGGGCGCAACGACCCCTGCCCGTGCGGATCGGGCAAGAAGTTCAAGCACTGCCACGGGAAACTGGTCTGACGGCACGGCGCTGACCGCATTTTGCCCTTCGGTTGCCGCATTCCCCGGCGACAACACGGGCGCTGTCAGATGCGGAGAATGCCATGTTGCCGGTCAAGCCTCTCAAATTCGTTGCCATCGCGGTGGTCGGCGCGCTGGGGTCGGCGCTCGTGATGCAGAGCTTGCAAACCGACCCGGCTGCCGATGGCATCGCGCAGGGACCCGAGCCGATGCGCCCCGCCCATGCCGAGGGGGACGAGCTTGTCAGCGGTGCGCTGGTCGCCCCGCCGCGCCGTCCTGCGGCGACGCCCGAGCCCGACCTGTTCGCCACCACGCTGGACCTGGCCGACCCTTCGGCCGACGCCGATGCCCCGCTGCTGCGGTTCGACGCCGCGCCGATGCGCAGCGACGCCGAGGCCTGCGCCCAAACGCTCACCCTGTCGCCGGGGCCCGCCGCGACGGTCGAGCTGTCGCTCGCATCCGAATGCCATTCCGGCGCGCCCGTTCGCATCACCCATGACGCGCTGAGCTTCAGCGAGCGGCTGGACGATCACGGCGTGCTCGAGATGTCCTTCCCGGCGCTTGCCGCAGACGCGCGCGTCACCGTGACGCTGCCCACCGGCGAGACGCTGCGCGCCGATGCCCGCATCACGGATATCGCCGATCATGCCCGCACTGCGCTGGTCTGGGAGGGGGCCGAAGCCTTCGCATTGCACGCCTATCACGACGGCGCGGCGCATGGCGACCCTGCGCACCGCCACGCCGACGCGCCGTTTGACGCCAGCACGCCGGGCGCCTTCATTGTCGCGCTGGGCGATCCGGCGCTCGACGGCGCCGCGCGCGCCGAGGTGCATTCGCACCCGCGCGACACCGCGCAGCCGGTGCGCTTCGCGATCGAGGCGCGCCAGACCCCCGACAGCTGCGGGCGCGAACTCGCCGCGCGGGTGGTGATCGACGACGGCGCCTCGGGTCGCCGGGTCGAGGATCTGTCGGTGCAGATGCAGGGCTGTGACGCCCCCCGCGGCGCCTTCGCGCTGATGCCCGTTCCGCAAGCGGCGCGGGTTGCCTCCAGCGACTGAGCCCGCTCAGCCGCGCCCGCTCAGCCGCGCCCGCTCAGCCGCGCCCGCGCGTGTCGCGCCAGGCGCGAAAGCCAAGCACCCGGTAGTCGATTTCATAGGCCGCGCGGCCCGCGGCCTCGATCTGCGAATCGCAGATCGCGTCGAGCGAAAAGCGCCGCTCGGGCCGCGGCGGGCGATAATCCGGCGGGTCCATCTTCAGCTCGGCCGCGAGCGCCGCAAGCCCCTGGCCCAGGTCTGGCTCGCGCAGCAGCCGGTCAGGCATGCAGTCATCGAAGCTCCGCGCCAGCACGCGCGACTGGGCATCCCAGTCGGGTCTGACGGGAAGCCCCGTCTGCCCCGCCAGATTGGCCCGCACGAACTCCAGAAACGCCAGAAACCCCTGCCGGTGCAGCACCAGCGAATACTCGGCATCGACCCGCGCGGGGCGGGGCAGCCGGACGCCGTGGATGCGCTCCAGATAGCCGCGCACGCCGCTGCGGGTCCCGCGAACCACCTGATCCAGATAGACCTGATGCGCGCGCAGCAGCGGATGGCGCAGCACCGCGAAGCACCGCCGGTCGGGGTGGGCGGCCAGCCAGCGCCGAAGCTCCGGGATCGACAGCGGCGCGCCAAGATCCCGCGCGCGCGCCCCGTCCAGTGCCGCGAGCCAGTCCAGCACCGCCGCGTCCGGCCCGCCGATGCCGGGCAGATACAGCACCGGCGCGCGCAGCGCGGGCCGCGCACCGCTGGGCGCGGTGTCGCGCTGCACCGCCAACCCCGGCATGCGGGTCAGATCGAACCGGTCAAGCCGGGCGATCCCCTCGGCCAGCGCCTCGGGGTTCAGCAGCTTGTCGGCCGGGGGCGCGGGGTTCTGCGGCTTGATGCGGGCGGCGGGCGGCACGTCGGGGACCGGCACCCCCAGCCAGCGCGCAAGCCCGGCGATCACCGCGTCCTCGTTCAGGTCGTCGTAGCCGATGTGGAACGCCGACTGCCCGCTGATCTGGAGCGCGCGCTGCACGCGGGTCTGGAAGCCTTGCAGCGTGCGGACGTGGTCCTCGAACGCCACCGGGTCGAATCGGACCTTGGCGCTGCGCTGGTGGCGCACATCGCCCAGCCGCCACTGGCCGGTCTCGGCCGCGATCAGCCGCGAGATGTAGCTGTCAAGCGGGTTGCGCGTCAGGATGATCTTGGCGCAGCGCGGATCGGGCAGCACCGCGTCCAGCGCGCGGGGATCGTGGTCGTGGAAGAAGCGGAAACCGCCCAGCCCCGGCGCGGCGCGCAGCGCGGCGAGCAGCCCCAGCGGATCAGCCTCGCGCCGCGCCAGATCGAAGCCCAGATGCGCCTCGCGGCTGGGCGCGCCGACGAAGCGCGGGTTGAACAACTCTCCCGCGCAGGTCACGCCGTCCAGCCCGTTCAGCCGCTCCTCGAGCAGATTGGAGCCGGTGCGCATCTCGGCCAGCATCACGAACGAGTCGAAGCGTTGGGTCATGGGGCGGGCCTGCGTTCGCTGATCGGGTAATCGCCCAGCAGCACCAGCGGCAGCCCGTCGTCGCGCATCCGGGCAAGGAAGGCGCCGAAGCCGCCAAGCGGGCGCAGCGGCGGCGCTGCGGGGGGGGTGGCGGCGAGCGCGGGTGCGATCTCGGCCAGGATCGCGGCCAGATGCGCGTCGGGGTCCTCGAGGAACTCGGCCAGCGTCCAGATCCGCACCCGCGCGCGGGTCTGCTCGCTGCGCAGCAGGTCCAGAAACGCGGCCTCGCGCTTTTGCAGCCAGGCAAGGTGCCCGCGCAGATCGTCGGTGGTGTAGTCGCCGCGAAACAGCGGCAGCGCCCAGGCGCCGGTTATGACCGAGATCTGCGCGTTCGGGTCGCGCGCGAGCATGTGGTTCAGATCGGGGTGCTGCGCGCAGCCGGGGCCATATTGAAACCCCTGCCGCTCGCCGCGCGTGGACCAGATCAGGTTGCTCAGGAACATGCGCGGGTTGTGGTCGCGCAGCGCCGCGCTGTCGCTCAGCGCTCCGGTCCAGACCTGCGCATCGCCGGCGAACCGCACGCGATCGGGGTGGAACAGCCGCCCATGCACGCGCAGCGCGGCGGTGTCGGAAAGCCAGCGCTCGAAGCCGTCGAAGACCTCGGCGAAGCCGCTGAACACCGAATAGGGGGCCGCGGTGACGGCGCGCGCGGCGTCATTGGCCGGAAACCGGCTTTGCATGTAGAGTCCCGCGCGGCCCGTGGCGCGCTGCAGGTTGGCGCGGTCGAAATGGCGGTGAATGCGCTCGGGCTGCGGCTCGACCGGCGTGCCGCGGGCGGGCTGGTCGGACAGGAAGTAGGCGTAAAGCTTGCCCGCGCGCGGCCAGACCTTGCGCGCCAGAAAGCAGTCCGACCGGCGCAGAAGCTCCAGGTGATCGTCGTAGAACACATGCGGGCGACCGTTGCGGTCGAACTTGACCAGCGTCAGGGGACGGCTCTCCAGCCGCCGCGCGTGCAGCCGCGCGAGCGTCTGGAAGTAGGATTCGTCGGGGATCCAGACCTGGCGAAAGTAGCGCTCGTAGCGCCGCCGCTTGGGGTCGGTGAGGATCGCGCGCAGCGTGGTCGCGGTCAGGCACCACCACTGCGTGCCCAGATGCGGGCGCACCGGGCGCGGGATCTCGCGCGCGATGCCAAGCGCGCGCTGCAGGTCCACAAAGCGGTCGAACAGCCAGCGGCGGCGCTTCCAGGCGAACGGGAACCACAGGGTGAAGCGCTCGTCCGACAGCCCGCCCGCGGTCCAGGTGACATCGCCCACGGCGACCGATTCGATGAAGTCGGTGTCGGGGCGGGCATCAAGCCAGGCGAGCATTTCGGCCGCCGGGCGCAGCGGCAGGCACGACCCCGAGATCAGGCAGACATGGCGAAGGTCGGGGAACTCGGCCAGCAGCCGCTGAGCGGCGGTCTGGGTGGCGTCGATCAGCGACCAGGTGCCCCATTCGCAGCGCCGCCGCGGCGCAAGGCGCAGATGCGGGTGCTCGGCCATCGCGGCGCGCAGCGGCTCCAGCGCGGCGTCGGGGACGGTGCGGTCGACATGGATCATCACCGGGCAGCCGGCCTCGGCCCAGAAGCGCGCGACCTGCGCGGCGCGGTCGAGCGCGGTGTGGCACAGCATCACGAAGCCCAGCGGCGCAAGCTCGGTCATGCCCAGTCCCCCTTGGACATGAGCCCGAGGATCTCGAGCTGGCGCCAGTTGATGTATTCGGTCGAGTGCGGGCACCACAGATCGGGCGATGCGTCGAGCCCGCGGCCATAGGCGTCGTATTCGCGCCCGCCGCCGTAGTGCTCGCGGCGCTGGCGCTCCTCGGCGGCCTTGTCGGTGATCATGTCCAGGAACTTGGCGTGCAGCAGCACGCCCGAGGCCAGCTCGCCCCCGGCGCGGTCATAGACCAGGTTCAGCCCGCGCGGCAGCAGCGTGTGGGTGGAGCTGACATAGGCGTGGCTCCGCGTCCAGCGCACCAGCGGGGTCTTGTTGAGCGCCGGCGCGCGGCCGGGCGCGTCGGCGAAGAAGGCGCGTGCGCGCACCCCGCCCTGGATCCACAGGTTGCGATAGCGCGGGTTGCGGCTGAGCGTATAGTTCCCGGCATCGAACCAGCGCGCGATCTCGAACGGGTCCTGCCCTTCGCGGTAGCGCTGCGCGTCGATGGGGCCCTTTGGATACATGTCCAGCAGCATCGCGCCGAACGAACGGCGCCCGGAATCGTCCAGCCAGCCGGTCAGCGCCTCGAGCGGGCGGGTGTCGCAGAACGGGTAGACGAGGAATTCGTCCACATCGACCACCAGCGTCCAGTGCCCCGCGCCGTAACGCCATTGCAGGTGGTTGAGCCAGTCCACCCCGTAGCGCGACCGGCGGTAGCTGGCGGTCGTGGTCCAAAGCGACACATCGGGCTGCTCGGCGAGCCACTCGGCCGAGCCGTCGGTGGAGCCGTTATCGACCATCAGGAATTGCCCGACCCCGAGGCGGCGATAATAGTTCAGAAAATAGGGCAGGCGCGGGCGTTCGTTGCGCAGCGTGGTGAAGGCGAGGATCATGCCGGGCCGGATCGCGCGGGTGCGGTCAGCGCGGCGCGTCAGCTCAAGGCTGCGGCGCAGCGCGCGCGCCAGCCGCATCTGGCGCTCGGCGCGCAGTCGCAACCTGGTGCCCAGTCCCACCTGTCCTGTCTCTGTCCTGTCCCGGCGCTTTCGTGGCGCCTTGATCTCTTTTGTGCCGGATTTCCCCACCCGGTGCAACGTGCGGCTTGCGGTGATCCAGCGGCGCGCGCGTGCCGCGCGCAAGACATGAGCAAGGCCGCGCCTGGCCGGCGCGACGCTCAGTCCCGGCGGCCCTCGATGTGCTTGCGCAGGCGCGAGGGGCCGGGTTTGCGCTTGTCCTTGTAGGGGTTGCGGTCGGCCTGCGAGCGCAGGAACACCCGGATCGGCGTGCCGGGCATGTCGAAATGTCCGCGCAGCCCGCCCACCAGATAGCGCGTGTAGCTGCGCGGCAGGTCGTCGGGGTTCGAGCACATGATGACGAAGCCCGGCGGGCGCGTCTTGGCCTGCGTGATGTAGCGCAGCTTGATCCGCCGCCCGCCGGGTGCGGGGGGCGGGTGCGCGGCGGTCATCTCGGCGAGCCACGCGTTGAGCTTCGCGGTGGTGACGCGGCGGTTCCAGACGTCATGCGCGCGCAGGATCGCGCCGTGCAGCCGGTCCAGCCCCTTGCCGGTGCGCGCCGAGAGCGTGACCAGCGGCGCGCCCTTGAGCTGCGGCAGCGCGGTTTCGAACCGCTGGAGCAACTCGCGCAGGCGGGCCTGTTTTTCGGGCTCCAGATCCCATTTGTTGACCGCGACCACCACCGCGCGGCCCTCGGTTTCGGCCAGATCGGCGATGCGCAGGTCCTGGGTCTCGAACGGGATTTCGGCGTCGAGCAGCACCACCACCACCTCGGCGAAGCGCACGGCGCGCAGCCCGTCGGCGACCGACAGCTTTTCGAGCTTGTCCTGCACGCGCGCCTTCTTGCGCATTCCGGCGGTGTCGAAGATGCGCATCGGCGTGCCGCGCCAGTCGGTGCGGATCGAGATCGCGTCGCGGGTGATCCCGGCCTCGGGCCCTGTGAGCAGGCGCTCCTGCCCGAGGATCGCGTTGACCAGCGTCGATTTGCCCGCGTTGGGCCGGCCGATGACCGCCACCTGCAGCGGGCGCTCGGGCGTGGGCGTGTGGTCGGGCAGGGGGGTGGCGTCGTCCTCGGGGAGGTCGATGTCGGTGGCGGGCGCGGTCTCGGCCTCACGCGCGGTAAAGCCTTCGGCGAGCGGGCGCAGGCGGTGGTAGAGTTCATCCATGCCGCCGCCGTGTTCGGCCGACAGCGCGATGGGCTCGCCCAGCCCCAGCGACCAGCCGTCGATCACGCCGCCCTCGGCCGCGGCACCTTCGGCCTTGTTGGCGGCCAGGATCACCTGCGCGGCGCGCTTGCGCAGGATCTCGGCGAAGATCTCGTCGGCGGGGGTGACGCCGGTGCGCGCGTCGATCACGAACAGGCAGATATCGGCGCTGTCCACGGCGCGCTCGGTCAGCTTGCGCATCCGGCCCGGCAGGCTGTCATCCTCGGCCAGTTCCAGCCCGGCGCTGTCGATCACCGAAAACCGCAGATCGCCCAGCTTCGCCGCGCCCTCGCGCAAATCGCGCGTGACGCCGGGGCGGTCATCGACCAGCGCCAGCCGCTTGCCGACCAGCCGGTTGAACAGCGTCGACTTGCCCACATTGGGGCGGCCGACAATGGCAAGGGTGAAGCTCATGGCGCGGGTCTCCGGGCGCGGGGTGCGGCCCGCGCTGTAGCCGGTCGCGCGCGGCTTGGCAACGCTGCCGGGTCAGCGGAAGGCGTGCAGCACCCCGTCGCGCCCCACGACAAACAGCGTGTTGTCCACCGCGATCGGGCTGACGGCGGCGCCGCGCGGGATGTCGACGCTGGCCAGATGCTCGCCCGAGACCGGATCGAAGCTGCGCAGGTTGCCGTCGTTCGAGGCGACCAGCAGCCGCCCCCCGGCCAGGATCGGACCGTAATGGCCGAAGATCTCGGCCCGCCGACGCTCGCGGGTTTCGGTGAAGAGCGGCAGGTCCTGCGCCCAGACCAGATCACCCGAGGTGGCATCAAGCCGGATCAGCCGGTTGCGGTCCGACAGCATGAACAGATCGCCCCCCACCGGCCAGACGGGGCCATAGGCGGCCTCGTCGGCGGTCCAGCGGATGGTGCCGTCGCGGCGATCGAGCGCCATCATGCGGCCCGACTGGTTGCCGATGTAGATCACGTCATCCACCACCACCGGATCGCCGGTGATGTCGGTCAGGCCGGCATAGGCCATGCCCTGCCGCTGCCCGGCGATCACGCGGCGCCAGACTTCCATCCCGGTGTCGCGCCGCGCGGCGACCAGCTCGCCCGAGGGCATGGGGAACAGCACCAGGTCGCCTGCGATGGCCGGCGCCGCGCCGCCCACCATCGACGCCCCCGAGGGCGTGCCGGGCAGTTGCCAGTCCACCGTGCCGTCGGCGGTGTCGATCACCCATGCCGAGCTGTCCGAGGCGACCACGAATACCCGGTCGCCCACCACCGTGGGCGCCGCGCTCACCGCCGCGTCGAAGCGCTTCGACCAGCGGGTTTCGCCGCTGGCGGCATCCAGCGCGTGCAGCCGCCCATAGGCCGACGTCACGTAGAGCACGCCATCGGCCAGCGCCAGCCCGCCCCCGGCGGCGCCGTCGCCGCGCGTGCCGGCAGGCGTCAGATCGCGCTGCCACACCGTCTGCCCCTGCGACGAGGTCGCGGTGACCGTGGCGCGGCTGTCGAGCGTGAAGACGCGGCCGTCGGCCGCCACGGGCTCGGCGGTGATGCGGTGGCGGCGATCCTCGGCCGTGCCGATGGGGGCCGACCACGCCAGCTGCAGCGACGTGCCGAGCGCGGGGTGGCTGATGCGGTGACTGGGCGTCCCGAGGCGGTGCGTCCATTCGGAATGCGCGCGCTGCGCGGGCAGGCTCACCGGCTCGGAGCGGTTTTCGGGGACTTCGCCGGCGTCCTCGGCGAACGGGGCGCGCAGCGGGAAGCGCTCGCCTTCCAGGATGAATTCGCGGTCGCAGGCAGCGAGCACGACGCCGACGGCCGCGATCATGGCAATTCTGAAGACACCCACCGAAACTGCTCCTGTCCCTGCTGCCGTCGCTGCGCGCACTCGTGCGGACGTGCCGCTTGCACCGCTTGTGCCACGGCACGCCGGACAGGGCAAGCACGCAACCCCGTCGCGGGCTGGATCAGTCCGCGGCTTCGGGGTCGCCGCCAAGCGCCAGGATGGTCTGCCGGGCCCGCTGCTGCATGGCGCCGGTCAGTTCCGGCTCGTCCAGCAGATCGCGCAGGATCGTTTGTGCGGCATCGGGCTCGCCCTGCTCCAGCCGCAGCAGCGCCGTCTGTTCGAGCGCCAGCGGGCGGAACGGCTGGCCGGGCTGCGCAAGCCCGCCGAGCACCAGCTCGCGCTCGTCCTCGGGGATGTCGGCGCCGCCGATGATGATCCGCTTCAGCGCGGCAAGCTGGCGATAGGCATCGCTCAGGTTGCCATCGTCGGCGGCATGTTCGAGCGCGGCCAGCGCCGCGTCGCGATCGTCATGCTGCGCCTCGGCCGCGATCAGCAGGTTGAGCATCCCGCGCTGGGCGCCATCGGCCTCGATCGCGCGCAGTTCGGAGCGACGCGTCGCGTCGTCCGGGGCCTCGAGGGCGGCGAGGATGGCGTCCCCGAAACGCTCGGCGCGGGCCTGTTCGCTGGCGCGCTGCCATTCGAACCATGCCGCCCCGCCCACGATCAGCACAACGGCGAGCGCAGCAAGCCAGCCGTATTTGCGCATCAATCGGGTGACCTTGTCGCGGCGCAGCTCTTCGCTGACCTCGTTGATGAAGCTGTCGGGGTTGCTCACGTGTCGCCTCCGGGGTTGCCGTGGCGTGATAGCGCGAAGGGCCGGGCATTGCAAAGCCTCCCTGACAACGGCGTGAGGCCGCAGATCGGGCGCAGATCGGGCGCGATTCCGGCGTTGTGCTGCTGCGCAGAAAAAACTAATCTGAACCGTGCGGTTCAGCGTATCTGTCGCAAAGGCTGATCCGCCTCCCGGCACCTGCGGCGCGCCAGCTTGACCTTGTGAGGCATGACAATGCGATTTCTCTCGATCCTGGCGGCCTTGTCCATCATGGGCTTCCTGTATCTGTTCGTGATGGAGCGCGAGGCATTGCTGGCGCTGGCTTCGGGGCCCGTGTCCGAGGATGAGCAGGCGGCCATCGACGACGCGGTCGACGACGCCACCGGCGAGGAAGATGTCGCCCGCATGCGCGTCGTCGCGCAACGCTCGGTGGCGGCGCCGGTGGAAACCGCGGTGGTGCTGCGCGGGCGGACCGAAGCCGCGCGGCGGGTGGATGTGCGCAGCGAGACCTCGGGGCTGGTGGCGTCCGAGCCGCTGCGCCGGGGCGCCGAGGTGTCGGCGGGCGACGCGCTGTGCGAGCTGTCGGCAGGAGTTCGCCAGGCCGCGCTGGCCGAAGCGCGCGCCGCGCTCGCCGAGGCCGAGATCAACTACAACGCCGCGTCGCGCCTGTCCGAGGACGGCTTCGCCAGCCAGACCCGTCTGGCCTCGGCCCGCGCGGCGCTGCAATCGGCCGAAGCCGCCGAGGATCGCGCGGTCGAGGAACTCGCGCGGCTGGTCATGCACGCGCCGTTCGACGGCGTGCTCGAGGAGGACACTGCCGAACTGGGCGAACTGCTGCAGCCGGGTGCGCTGTGTGCGACGCTGGTCAAGCTGGACCCGATCCGGCTGGTGGGCTTCGTCTCGGAAGCGCAGGTCGACCGGATCGAGCGCGGCGCGCTGGCCGGCGGGCGGCTGGGCTCGGGGCGCGATGTGATGGGCGAGGTGACCTTCATCGCCCGCGCCGCCGACCCAGAAACGCGCACCTTCCGGGTCGAGGTCACGGTCGACAACGAAGACACCTCCATCCGCGAGGGCCAGAGCGCCGAGATGCTGATCCAGGCGCGCGGCGAAGAGGGGCATCTGCTGCCAGGCTCGGCGCTGACGCTGAACGACGAGGGCGTGCTGGGTGTGCGCACGCTCGACGATGACGACCGCGTGGGCTTCGCCGAGGTTTCGGTGATGCGCGACACGCGCGACGGCATCTGGGTGCGCGGCCTGCCCGATGCGGTGTCGGTGATCGTCGTCGGGCAGGAATTCGTCCGCGAGGGAACGCGCGTCGCGGTCACGTGGCGCGACGACCCACCCGAGGCCGAAGCCGCCGAGGACGGCTTTTCCTTTGACGACATCGACATCGACGACGCGCTCGAGGCCGAGGAGCTTGATGCCGAGACCGTCCCGGAGACGCCGCAATGAAGGGCATCATCGATTGGGCCGCGTCGCATACGCGGATGGTGCTGGCGCTGTTCGTGATGACGCTGGCCGCCGGGATTCTGGCCTATACCGGCCTGCCCAAGGAAGGCGACCCGGATATCGAGATCCCCGCCGTCATCATCACCGTGCCGTTCCCCGGAATCTCGGCCGCCGATGGCGAGACGCTGCTGGTGCGCCCGATGGAAAGCGAGCTGTCGGACCTCGACGGGCTGGACCGGATGAGCGCGTTCTCGGCCGAAGGCTTCGCCGGCATGGTGCTGGAGTTCGAATTCGGCTGGGACAAGACCGCCACGCTCGCCGATGTGCGCGACGCCATGAACCGCGCCGAGGCGGATTTCCCCTCGGGTGCCGAGAATTACAGCATCTCGGAATTCAACTTCTCGCAGTTTCCGATCATCATCGCCGCCGTGTCGGGCGATGTGCCCGAACGCACCCTGATCGCCGCCGCGCGCGACCTGCAGCGCCGGATCGAGGCGATCGAGGCCGTGCTGGAGGTCGAGGTCGCCGGCGACCGCGACGAGATGGTCGAAGTGCTGATCGACCCGCTGCCGCTGGAGGCCTACAACGTCACCGCCGACGAGCTGATCAACGTCATCACGCGCAACAACCAGCTTGTCGCCGCCGGCGACGTGGAGACCGACGCGGGGGCCTTCGGCGTGTCGGTGCCCGGCACCTTCGACACGGTCGAGGATGTCTATGCCCTGCCGATCAAGGTAAATGGCGACAGTGTCGTGCGGCTGGGCGATCTGGCCGAGATCCGCCTGACCTTCCAGGACCGCGAAGGCACGGCGCGCTTCAACGGCGAGGACAACATCGCGCTCCAGGTGGTGATGCGCGGCGGCTTCAACCTGATCGACACGGCCGCCGAGGTCCGCGCGGCGATCGAGGCCGAGCGCGCCGGCTGGTCCGACGAGCTGCGCGCGGCGGTGAACGTGACCCCCGCGCTGGATCGTTCGTTCCAGGTCGACGAGATGGTGCAGCAGCTCGAAGGCTCGGTGATGACCGCGATCGCGCTGGTGATGATCGTGGTGCTGGCCGCGCTGGGCACGCGGTCGGCGCTGCTGGTGGGGCTGGCGATCCCGACCTCGTTCATGCTGTGCTTCATCCTGTTGGGCGTGATGGGGGTGACGATCTCGAACATCGTGATGTTCGGGCTGATCCTGGCGGTGGGGGTGCTGGTCGACGGCGCGGTGGTGGTCACCGAATACGCCGACAAGCGCCTGGCCGAGGGCGACGGCCCGATGCAGGCCTACACCGCCGCCGCCAAGCGCATGTTCTGGCCGATCATCGCGTCGACCGCGACCACGCTGAGCGCGTTCCTGCCGATGCTGTTCTGGCCCGGCGTGGCGGGCGAATTCATGGGAATGCTGCCGGTCACGCTGATCTTCGTGCTCACGGCGTCGCTGATCGTGACGATGGTGTTCCTGCCGGTGCTGGGCGGGGTGACGGGCCGGATGGCGCGCGCGCTGGACCGCGGCGGGGCGCTGCTGCGCCGGTTGCCGTGGCTCTTGCGGTTGCCGTTCCTCGCGCTCACGCTGGGCGGGCTCTATGCCGGGATCATGCTGCTGCTGAACCCTGCCTGGGCCACCGGCGCGCCGCTGCTTCCGGTCGACGGCGTTGCGGCGCTGATCCCCGGGGCGGTGCTGTTCACGCTGGCGGCGATAGCGAATGCGGTGGTGGTCAAGGCGGTGTTCCGCCCGCGCACGCCCACGCGCATCCGCGCCGGCCACCGCCGCCGCCCCTTCGGCCATTTCATCAAGCTGATCGTTGGCAACCCGGTGATGCCGGTGGTCACCGTCATCGCGGTGGCGGCCTTCGTGCTGGCCGTCTTCCAGTATTACGGCGAGAACAACCGCGGCGTCGAATTCTTCGTCGACACCGAGGCGGAACAGGGCGTGATCTACGTCCGCGCGCGCGGCAACCTGTCGCTGAGCGAGAAGGACGCGCTGGTCCGGCAGGTCGAGGAGATCGCGCTTGCCGAACCCGCCATGGCCGCGGTCTTCGCCTTCGCAGGCGATGGCGGGCTGGACACCAACACCGGCGCCAGCGGCCCGCCGCGCGACACCATCGGCCAGATCCAGTTCGAGTTCACGCATTGGAGCGAGCGGCTGGGCGATCCCGAGATGCGCGGGCAGGCGATCATCGACCGGCTGCAGGCGCAGTTCGACCAGGTGCCGGGCATCCGCTCGGAGTTCCTGATCTCGACCGGTGGCCCGGCAGGCGAAAAGCCCGTGCATCTGCGCCTGACGGGCGATGATTTCGAGACGCTGGAAGAGGCGGTGGAGATCGTGCTTGCCCGCTTCGAACAGACCGAAGGGCTGATCGACCTCGAGGACAGCCGCCCCATTCCCGGCATCGACTGGCAGATCAATGTCGATACTGACCGCGCCGGGCGCTTTGGCGCCGATGTCTCGGTCGTGGGCGGCATGATCCAGCTGGTCACGCGTGGCATCCTGCTCGACACGATGCGCGTCGACAGCGCGGATGACGAGATCGACATCCGCGTGCGCCTCCCGCGTGAGGATCGGCTGCTGAGCACGCTCGACGATCTGCGCGTGCAGACCGCGACGGGGCTGGTCCCGATGTCCAACTTCATCTCGCGCGAGCCGGTGCCGCGGCGCGACCAGATCGACCGCATCGACCGGCAGCGCTATTTCGACGTGCTGGCCGATGTGGCCCCAGGGCTGGTGCGGCTGGTGGACAGCGCCGGTCAGACCGTGCGCGTGGTCCCGCGCGATCTGACCCGCACCGACGGGCTGGAGCCCGGCACCGACCAGCACGCCGCGGCCGCGGCCATCGCCGAGCAGATCCGGGGCGAAGGGCTGCGCGTGGTGCCGATCAACCCCAACGAGCGGATCGAGCGGCTGACCGAATGGCTGGAGGCCGAGGCCCCGCTGCCCGACGGCATCGGCTGGCAATGGACCGGCGAGCAGCAGGACCAGCAGGAAAGCACCGAATTCCTGACCGTCGCCTTCGCCGGGGCGCTGGGGCTGATGTTCGTGATCCTGCTGACGCAGTTCAACAGCTTCTACAACTCGGTGCTGGTGCTGCTGGCGGTGGTGCTGTCCTCGACCGGGGTGCTGATCGGGATGCTGGTGATGGATCAGACGTTCTCGATCATCATGACCGGGACGGGGATCGTCGCGCTGGCAGGGATCGTGGTGAACAACAACATCGTGCTGATCGACACGTATCAGTATTACTGCAAGATCATGCCGCGGATCGAGGCGATCATCCGCACCGCCGAGGCGCGCCTGCGCCCGGTGCTGATGACCACGATCACCACGATGGCGGGGCTCACGCCGATGATGCTGGGGCTCAGCATCGATTTCGTCAACGGCGGCTATGCCATCGACAGCCCTGTGGCGCTGTGGTGGAAGCAGTTGGCGACGGCGGTGGTGTTTGGCCTCGGGGTGGCGACGCTGCTGACGCTGCTGGTCACGCCCGCGCTGCTGGCGCTGCGCGTGTGGGTCGAGGAAGGCGCCTATCGCGGCGCGCTCGGGCTGCGGTGGCTGCTGGCGGGCCGCGACGGCGCGGCGCGGCGCGATGCGGTGATCGACCGCCGCCTGCGCGCGGCCAGCGGGACCGAGATCATCTGGGACGTGCCGCAGGAGCCGCTCCGCCCGCTGGCACCGCTGCCGCCGCAGGCAGACCCCGATCAGCCGCAACTGCCGCTGCGCGCCGCCGAATAGGCGGCACCCCGGCGGCGGGCGCGGTTGTCGCCCAGGCGGCGGCAACGCGAATGCGCGGGGTTCAGTGCGCGGGGGCGTTCACCGGGTCGATCAGCGTGCGGCCGCCGTCCACGGTCAGGATCTGGCCGGTCATGAACGCTGCCGCGTCCGAGGCAAGGAACTGCACGGCTTCGGCGGCCTCGTTCGCCGATCCGATGCGGCCCAGCGGCGTGTTCTGCAGGATCTTCTCGCGGTAGTCGTCATGCTCGCGCATCTGGTCCTGGAGGTTGGCGCTCATCACCGATCCGATGGCGACCCCGTTCACGCGGATCCGGTGCGGCGCCAGCGCCACCGCCATCGACCGGGTCATCTGGTCCAGCGCCGCGGTGGAGATCGAGTAGGCCATGAGTTCGGGCTGCGAACGCCGCGCCGCGATCGAGGTCAGGTTGACGATCGTTCCGGCGCCATCGTCGGTGTCGGTCGTGTCCTGTTCGATCATCCGCCGCGCCACCGCCTGCGTGACGCGCAGGCTGGCCATGAGGTTCTGTTGCAGCGATGTTTCCACCGCGTCGTGCGCCTCGTCCAGCGGATCGGTGCGCAGGCATTGCCGCATCGCGTTGACCAGAATGTCCACACGGTCAAAGGCGTCGAGCGCGGTGGACAGCAGGTTGGCGACCGTCAGCCGCTCGCGCAGGTCGCCAGCGAAATATCGTGCCTGCTCGCCGGTGCCGGGCAGGCGCGCGACCTCGCGCTTCAGCCGGGCCTCGTCCAGATCGGCCAGAACGACACTCGCGCCCTGATCCAGAAAATGCCGCGCGATCGCAAGACCGACGCCGTTGGCCGCGCCGGTGATGATGGCGCTCTTGCCCGAGATCGAGAAATTCATGCGCGTCGCCTTCGCCTGGGGGCTGCGGGATGGGGCTGCGCGACGCGATACACCCGAAAGGCGGGGGTTTCCACCGCGATCGTCACCTCGCGGAACCGCGCCTGCAGCGCGGCGGGGTAGGGCAGGTGGCGGTTGGCGACCATCCACAGCGCGCCGCCCGGCCCCAGCAGGCGCGCGGCGGCGTCGATGAAGCCCAGCCCCAGTTCGGCGCGCGCGGCGCGTCCGGTGTGAAAGGGCGGGTTCATCACCACCGTATCGGCGGGGTCGGGCAGGGTGAAGCGGGTCGCATCGGCCCAGTGGAAGCGGGCGCGCGGGTCGGCGAGGTTGGCGCGCGCGCAGTCGAGCGCGGCGTGCTCGGCCTCGACCACATGCAGCGTGCGCAGGGACGGGTCACGAAGCAGTCGCGTGCCCAGATAGCCCCAGCCTGCGCCCAGATCGACGACCGTGGGGCCCAGCCCCTCGGGCAGCGCCGCGGCCAGCAGCGCCGAGCCGGGGTCCGCCGCGTCGGCCGAGAACACCCCCGGCGCGGTCACGAAGCGCGCGCCGGCCGCGTCGGTGACCGTGGCCGGCTCCGCCGCCCAGTCGGCCAGCGCGGCCGCGTCGGCGCGGAACCAGAACGCCTTGCCGTGCGCGCGCGACACGGTGCCAAGGACCTCCACCCGCGCGCGCACCTCGCGCAGGACGGCGTCGGCGCCGTCGGATTTCTGCCCGTCCACGAGCACCAGCCCGTCGCTGAGCGCCGCGGACTCGGCGATCAACGCGCGCGCGTGGGTCTTGGCGCGTGGCAGGCACACCAGTGCCAACGCATAGCGCCCCTCGGGCATCGGCGAGACAGCGAACCCGGCCTGCGTCAGCGCGTCATGATCCGGCCGGAAGCCCTGAATCACATGCACGCGTTCCTGCGGCAGGCGCGTCAGCAGATCCGCGCCGCCCGCCCGCCACACCCCGATCCGCCCCGTCGTCGGAAGCGCCAGCCCGGCATCGAAGGCGTGCTCCAGCCGGGCGTCGCGCGGCACCGGGTCCGACAGCGTCAGCGCCATCGCCGCGCCCGGATCATTCCTTTTCGAGCGTGCATTGCAGCGGGTGCTGGTGGCGCCGCGCGAAGTCCATCACCTGCGCGACCTTGGTCTCGGCCACTTCGTACGAGAACACGCCCACCACCGCCACGCCCTTGTTGTGCACGGTCAGCATGATCTCGAACGCCGAGGAATGCGACATCCCGAAGAAGCGCTCCAGCACATGGACCACGAACTCCATCGGCGTGTAATCGTCGTTGAGCAGCAGCACCTTGTACATCGGCGGGCGCTTGGTGCGCGTGCGTGTGCGGGTGGCAAGGCCGGTGTCATCGCCCGGGCCGTCCCCGTCCTTGCGGTCGGTCATGCGCGGCGCGGGTGTCATCGCGGTGGCCTCCGGGGTTGGAATCATTGCCCGGCAGTATATAGCCGAAAGTTGCGGGCCGAAAAGGGCGCGACGGATGCGATTGCGGCGCAAGAACGGGGCCGGGGCATGGGGCGGATCACCACCATCGGCTTCGACGCCGATGACACGCTGTGGCACAACGAGCGGTTCTTTCGCCTGACGCAGGACCGGTTTGCGGCGCTGCTGGCCGATTACGCCGAGCCGGGGCATCTGATGGAACGGCTGCTGGCTGCCGAGCGCCGCAACCTGGGCCAATACGGGTTCGGGGTGAAGGGGTTCGTGCTGTCGATGATCGAAACCGCGATCGAGGTCACCGACCAGCGCGTACCGGCCCCGGTGATTGCCGAGCTGCTGGCCGCGGGGCAGGAGATGCTGGCGCACCCGATCGAGCTGTTGCCGGGGGTCGAAGCCACGATCGCCGCGCTGGCTCCGCGCTACCGGCTGGTGCTGATCACCAAGGGCGACCTGCTGGATCAGGAGCGCAAGCTGGCCCAGTCGGGGCTGGGCGAGGCGTTCGACGCGGTCGAGATCGTGTCCGACAAGACCCCGGCGGTCTATGGGGCGTGCTTCGCGCGCCACGGCGACGGCGCCGAACGCGCGCTGATGGTCGGCAACTCGCTGAAATCGGATGTGATCCCGCCGATCCTGGCGGGCGGATGGGGGGTGCATGTGCCCCACGGCCGGGAATGGGAGCTCGAGCGCGCCGAGCCGCCGCTGGAGCATGCGCGGTTCCGCGCCTTGCCCGATCTGGCGCCGTTGCCCGATCTGCTGGACTGGGTCGACGGCAGCTAGGGCGCGTCCTGCGGCGGCCCGAGCCAAAGCGCGCTGGTCAGCGTCGCGCGGATCAGGTCCGGCTGCCCGCGCCAGCCGGTGCGCGCGAAGATCGCGCGCGAGTAGCTGCGCGCGGTCTCGACCGTAAGGCCCAGCGCGGCGGCGGCCTCGGACAGGCTGTGGCCCCGCGTGAGCGCCAGCGCCAGCCGCGCCTCGGCCCGCGTCAGGCCCCACATCTGCTGCACGCGTGCAGGCGCGACCGGCGCGGCGGCGGGGGCCTGCAGATACCCGGTGATCGCCGCGCCGTCGCGGGTCAGCACCAGCCCCAGCGGCGGAGTGGCGCGCAACAGCACCGCCCGAGGGGGGGCGCGCAACGCCTCGGCAAGCCGCGCATCCAGCGCCGCGTCGGCCCCGGCAAGCCGCTGGCCGCGCTCCAGCCGCAGCCCTGCGCCGGCCAGAAGGCGCGCGGCGGCCGCATCGTGGTCGCTGACGCGGCCGGTGGGGTCGACCTCGATCCAGCCCGCACCCAGCCGCGCCGCGATCGTCTGGTGCCGGGCCGCCGCGCGCCGCTCGGCGGTCAGCCTGCGCGCCGTGCTCATAGCCTGCGGCAGGTGCGGCGCCAGCGCGCCCAGCGTGACGGCGTCGATGGCGCGGAAATCCTCGCCCCTGCGCAGGATCGCCAGCCAGGCACTGTCGCCCTCGGGTCCCAGCCGCACCCGCAGCGCGCGCAGCCGCTGATCGGGCAGCAGCGCCCCGACGGCGCGCAGATCCTCGCCATCATAAACCCGCTCGGCGCGCAGACTGTCGAGCCAGCGCGCGACCTCGGGCTGGTCAAGCGGTTCATCGGCCCCACCGCGCGGCCCTGCGCGTTCCCAGCGCTCCGCCGGCCCGCCGCGGAGCGCTGCGGCCTCGGCACGGGTGAGTGTGGCGAGATGCTCCAGCAACGCGCCGAACTGCGCCGGGGCGGCGCTCGCGTTCGCGTAGAGCCGGCGCAGAAGCTCGGTTTCCTCAGGCCGTGCGGAGGCCATGGCGCTCCATCCCCGAAAGCACCCCCATATGGGGGGTGTGCGCATCCTGCGCCGCCGTTACCCGTGTGTCCAGTTGATTCGTCAGGACCCGGAGCCCATGAGCAACCGATTGACCCACCTGCAGCGGCTTGAGGCCGAGAGCATTCACATCATGCGCGAGGTCGCGGCCGAAGCAGACAACCCGGTGATGCTCTACAGCGTCGGCAAGGACAGCGCCGTGATGCTGCACCTTGCGAAAAAGGCGTTCTTCCCGTCGCCGCCGCCGTTTCCGCTGCTGCATGTCGATACCACCTGGAAGTTCCGCGCCATGTATGCGCTGCGCGAGAAGGCCGCGCGCGATGCGGGCATGGAACTGCTGGTCTGGCAGAACCCCGAGGCCAGGGCGCAGGGCATCAACCCGTTCGATCACGGCAGCCTGCACACCGACATGTGGAAGACCGAAGGGCTGAAGCAGGCGCTGGATCACCACGGCTTCGACGCGGCCTTCGGCGGTGCCCGGCGCGACGAGGAGAAGAGCCGCGCCAAGGAGCGCATCTTCAGCTTCCGCACCGCCACCCACCGCTGGGACCCCAGGAACCAGCGCCCCGAGCTGTGGCGGCTCTACAATGCCCGCAAGGCGCGCGGCGAATCGATGCGGGTGTTTCCGCTGTCGAACTGGACCGAGCTCGACATCTGGCAATACATCCACCTGCAGCGGATCGAGATCGTGCCGCTCTATTTCGCCGCCCCGCGCCCGGTGGTGGAGCGCGACGGGCTCTTGCTGATGGTCGATGACGACCGCTTTCCGCTGCGCGACGGCGAGGTGCCGCAGACCCGCTCGGTCCGGTTTCGGACGCTGGGCTGCTACCCGCTGACGGGCGCGGTGGAAAGCACCGCCGACACGCTGCCCGCGATCATCCAGGAAATGCTGCTGACCACGACCTCGGAGCGCCAGGGGCGCGCCATCGACCACGACCAGGCGGCGTCGATGGAGAAGAAGAAGCAGGAAGGCTATTTCTGAAAAGGAACTCGTCATGGACGACCGGATTTACAGGGCCGACGCCCTGATCGCCGAGGATATCGACGCGTATCTTGACACCCACCAGCACAAGACGATGCTGCGTTTCATCACCTGCGGGTCGGTGGATGACGGCAAGTCCACGCTGATCGGGCGGCTGCTGTACGACGCCAGGATGATCTTCGAGGATCAGCTTGCCACGCTGGAAGCCGACAGCAGGCGCGTGGGCACGCAAGGCGCCAGGATCGACTTCGCGCTGCTGGTGGACGGGCTGGCGGCGGAGCGCGAGCAGGGCATCACCATCGACGTGGCGTATCGCTTCTTCGCGACCGAAAAGCGCAAGTTCATCGTCGCCGACACGCCGGGGCATGAACAATACACGCGCAACATGGTCACCGGCGCGTCCACGGCCGAGGCTGCGGTGATCCTGATCGATTCACGCCGCGGCGTGCTTACCCAGACCCGGCGGCACAGCTATCTGGTGCATCTGCTGGGCATCCGGCACATCGTCGTGGCGGTGAACAAGATGGATCTGGTGGGCTACGATCAGGCCCGGTTCGACGCGATCGTGGACGATTACCGATCCTTCGCGCGCTCGATCGGGATCGAGGAGTTCACCGCGATCCCGATCTCGGCGCTCGAAGGCGACAACATCACCCGCTACGGCGCCAACATGCCGTGGTATGACGGCCCGGTGCTGATGGAGCATCTCGAAGCGGTCGAACTCGACCAGGCCGTCGATCTGGACAAGCCCTTCCGGATGCCGGTGCAGTGGGTGAACCGCCCCGACCAGTCGTTCCGCGGCTTCGCAGGCACCATCACCGAGGGCGTGGTGCGTCCCGGCGACGAGGTGCGCGTGCTGCCGTCGGGGCGGAGCTCGACCGTGGCGCGGGTGGTGACGCTGGACGGCGACCGCACGCAGGCGGTCGCGGGCGAGGCGGTGACGCTGACGCTCGCCGACGAGATCGACTGCTCGCGCGGGCAGGTGATCTGCGCGGCCCGCGCACCGCTCGAGGTCGCCGACCAGTTCGAGGCGACGCTGGTGTGGATGGACGAGACCGACCTGTTGCCGGGCCGGCCCTATCTGCTGAAGACCGGCGCGCAGACGGTTTCGGCCACCGTGCAGGCGCCGAAATACGCCGTCAACGTCAACACCATGGAGCATCTCGCCGCGCAGACACTGGACCTGAACGCGATCGGAGTTGCCAACATCACCACCGACCGCGACATCCCCTTCGCGCCCTATGCCGACAGCCGGGATCTGGGCGGGTTCATCCTGATCGACAAGATCACCAACCGCACCGTGGCCGCCGGGATGCTGCATTTCGCGCTGCGTCGGTCGCAGAACATCCACTGGCAGGCCACCGATCTGGGGCGCGATCACCACGCGGCGCTGAAGAACCAGACCCCGCAGGTGGTGTGGCTGACGGGGCTGTCGGGGTCGGGCAAGTCCACCATCGCGAACATCCTCGAAAAGAAGCTCGCGCGGATGAACCGGCACACCTTCCTGCTTGATGGCGACAATATCCGCCACGGGTTGTGCAAGGATCTGGGCTTCACCGATGCCGACCGCGTCGAGAACATCCGCCGCGTGGGCGAGGTCGCGCGGCTGATGACCGATGCCGGGCTGATCGTGATCACGGCGTTCATCTCGCCCTTCCGCACCGAGCGCGAGATGGTGCGCGCCATGATGCAGCCGGGCGAGTTTGTCGAGGTGTTCGTGGACGCGCCCCTCGAAGAAGCCGAGCGACGCGACGTCAAGGGGCTCTACGCCAAGGCGCGCGCGGGGCAACTGAAGAACTTCACCGGCATCGATTCGCCATACGAGCCGCCCGTGGCGCCGGAAATCCGCATCGACACCACCATGATGAGCGCCGAAGAAGCCGCGCAGCTGATCATCACCCGCCTGATCCCCTGATCAGCTGTGTGGCAAGAGCGCTCCCGCCCGTCGGGGTCGGATTGCATCCGCCCCCTCCCGTTGGGCCGGGCAGCCGCGCGCGC
>LFIK01000103.1_pt1 | contig 53724 bp, 52 predicted proteins | sample 643401 | NCBI WGS metagenome assembly LFIK01 (sample SAMN03777447, study PRJNA286221) | soda lake metagenome | biome: soda lake; feature: Kulunda steppe; material: water; isolation source: sample T5-Br brine of Lake Tanatar-5 | place: Russia: Kulunda steppe | collected 2010-07
GCGCGCGCCGCCGGGGCCGTGGCCTCCGTCGCGCCAGATGTCGAGCTGTTCTTGTCGTCCATGTCCTATTCTCCTTCGGTCGGAAAATAGCGCTGCGAACTGTCTCAAGAAACCGTGCCCCAACCCAGTCGAGGTCAACGCAAGCCTTACCGACGCGCCTCCACCCACTCCGGAAAGCGGCGTCCGACCTGCGCAAATCGAACCAACAGGGGAAATAGCACCATGTTCAGAAGACAGCTGCTCGCAACCACCGCATTGGCCACGCTCGTGGCAACCGGGCCCGCCATGGCAGAGGACACTGTCAAGGTTGGTTTCGTCATGTCTTACAGCGGCTGGTTCGAGCCCATCGATGCCAGCACCATCCGTGGGGCGTTGCTTGCCATCGAAGACATCAACGCCGCCGGCGGCGTGCTGGGACGCGAGGTCGAAGTGGTCACCTTTGACAACCGTTCGGAGCCAGCCCTCGGCGCCGACGGCGCCATCGAGGTGATCGAACAGGGCGCCGTCGCGGTCCTGTTTCCGAGCGATTTCGATTTCGGCGCGCCCGGTGCCTTCATCGCCCAGGAGGCGGGGGTGATCTCGTTATCCGGCGCATCGGATCCGAATTTCGGGGTTCAGGGGATCGGGTCTTTCGCATACTCGATCTCGAACGCGGCACAATCGCAAGGCGCGATCCTCGCGGAATGGGCTTACAACGAGATGGGATGGCGCACCGCCTATACGCTGCTCGACACCACGATTGCGTTCACAAACTCGCTGTGCGGGGCCTTTGACCGACGCTGGAGCGAACTTGCCGGCGAGGGCGCATTGCTAGGATCCGACACGTTCCGCAACGACGACCCCTCCATCGCCACCCAGGTCACGCGCATCAACAGCCTGGACCAGAAACCGGACGCCATCATGCTCTGCTCCTACGCGCCGGGTGGTCCCAGCGCCATCCGGCAGCTTCGCGCGGAGGGTCTCGATCAGCCTATCCTGACCGGCGAGTCGATGGATGGGGACTACTGGCTCGGCGCCGTGCCCGGATTGAGCAACTTCTATGTCGTGAACTACGGGTCCTTCGTTGGCGGCAATGCCGACCCGGAGGTTGATGCCTTCTTCGAGCGCTATGCCGAAACCTACGACCGCGCGCCCGACGTATCCTACGGCATCCGCGGCTATTCGCTGTTTCAGGCGTGGGCACGGGCGGCCGAGCGGGCCGGTTCATTCGACGCAGAAGCCGTGGCTGAACAGCTTGATGCATTCGAGAATGAGCCGTTGGCGATCGGGCCGACGACCTACACCCCCGATCTGCACATCGCGACGACACGGCCGATGACCATCATGCAGGCGCAAGACGGTGAGTTCAGTGTGCTGGGCACCTACGCGCCTGAGACTGTGCATCTGGACTGAAGCGGCGCAAAGAGGCGGCAGCGACATGGAACTCGAAGCGTCTGGTGTAACGGTCCGCTTTGGCGGAATCCGCGCCGTGGAGAACGTGTCGCTGCGCCTCGATGCGCATGAGATCGTCGGCCTGATCGGCCCGAACGGGGCGGGGAAGACGACCCTCGTGAATGTTCTGAGCGGGTTTCAGAAAGCTCGCGTCGGACGGATCCGGCTCGATGGTCATGACGTGACGGGATGGAGCCCCGATGCGTTTGCGCGTCACGGTGTGGTGCGAACGTTTCAGGCGGTGCGCCTGTTTCGCGGCCTGACTGTTGCCGAGAATGTCGAGACCGCGCTCCTCTCGACGGGGATGGGGCGCTCCGCAGCGCGCAGGAGCGCCCGAGATATCCTCGGGTATATTCACCTCACGCACCGCGCCGACACTGCCGCAAGCGGGCTGAACTACGGGGACGAGCGCCGCGTCGGGATCGCCCGGGCGCTGGCCATGGAGCCGAAGTTTCTGCTGCTGGATGAGCCGGCGGCCGGGATGAACATTGGCGAGGCCGAGGAACTCGGCCGGGTCATTGCCCGGATCCGCGACGATTTCGGCTGCCGTGTTCTGGTAATCGAACACAACATGGCCCTTGTCATGAACCTTTGCGATCGCCTTCATGTTCTGGCCACCGGCAAGACCCTCGCCGAAGGAACGCCGGATGAAGTCATGGCCGATCCGGCCTTCAAGGACGCCTATCTCGGAGCCGAGGCATGAGTGCACTGTTGCACATACGCGGCCTGTCGGTCCGCTACGATCGCATCGTCGCGCTCTCGGACGTTGATCTTGACGTGAATGAAAACGAAATCGTCGCGATCATCGGCCCGAATGGGGCGGGCAAGACCTCTCTTCTCAGCGCGATCGCGGGGGTTGTCTCCGTCGACAGGGGTACAATCTCCTTCAAGGGCGAGGACATCCGACGGCTGCCCATGGAGGAAGCCGTGCGCAGGGGTATCGCGCTGGTGCCGGAGGGGCGGCATGTCCTCCCCGGCTTGACCGTTCTGGAAAACCTGAGGCTTGGCGCCACCATCCGCACCGATGCCACCGAGGTCGCAAGGGATCTGGACAGATTTCTGGATGCCTTTCCGATCCTGCGCGAGCGACGTAACGAGCCCGCTGGCCGACTGTCCGGTGGCGAACAGCAGATGCTGGTCATCGCCAGAGCGTTGATGTCACGTCCGGCCTTGCTGATGCTGGACGAGCCGTCATTGGGCCTCGGGCCGCGCATCGTCGATCAGGTCTATGAGATGATACGCGACACACGCGAACAGGGTGTCACGATACTCGTCGTGGAACAGAACGCCCGCAGGGCGCTCGCCGTCGCTGATCGCACGCATGTGCTCAACGGTGGCATCATCCGGCTGTCGGGGACAGCGGAAACCCTGACAGGGGATCCGCAGTTCGAAGCGGCCTATTTCGGCGTGCGGACGGCTGCGGATGGGTAGCTTCCTGATCTCGGTTCTGGTCGATGCCCTCAGCCTGGGCGGGCTCTACGCACTCACGGCACTCGGTATCGGCTTCATCTTTTCGGTGATGCGCCTCGCGAATTTCGCCCATGCCGAATTCGTTACGGTGCCGGCTTACGCGCTCTTCGTGCTGTCCGGCCACCCGGTCATCATGGCGATCGCCTCCGCCATACTTGTCGCAGTGGTGCTTGCCCTGGCAACCGAACGCGCAGCGTTTCGTCCACTGCGCGGCATCGATCCGGCGACGATGCTGATCGCATCCTTTGCCGTCAGCGTCTTTCTGCAGCGTCTGCTGGTCTTTGCATTCGACAGCAGGATCAAGCCGGTCGATCCGCTTGCCGCCCTCGCCGGATCCGTACCGATGTTCGGCATGCAGATAAACCTTCTGAAACTGACCACCGTGATCACCTGCCTCGTACTGCTGATCGCCTTGACCCTGTTTCTGAAGTATACGCGATTTGGCCTGGAGATGCGTGCCGCGGCGGAGGATTTCACCATGTCGCGGCTACTTGGCGTTCGCGCGAACCGCGTGATTGCCACCGCCTTCGTCCTGTCGGCGCTGCTCGCGGCGGTTGTCGCTGTCCTCTTCTCGGCGCAGACCGGATTTGTTCACCCGCGCTTCGGTTTGCAGATCGTCATCATCGCCTTCGTCGCGACGGTCATCGGAGGGCTGGGGAATCTTGTCGGCGCCGCTGCCGGCGGGTTCCTCGTCGGAATCGTTTCGACACTGCTGCAGACGTTCCTTCCGCCCGATCTGCGGCCCTTCCGCGAAGCCTTCCTCTTCTTCATCGTCATTCTTGTCCTGCTGTTCCGGCCGCAAGGTCTGTTTCCCGCCCGTGGGCTGAAGGAGCGGATATGAGCCGGCCCGGCACCAGAATATCCTCCCAGCCGGTCGAACCGTTGTCACGCGAGCGGCTGGAACGCGTCGTACCGCTCCTGATCCTGGCGGCTGTACTTGCCGGCATCATGCTGCTTGCCAGCCAGCTCGGCGTCGTCCAGCAGCGCCGCGTGACCCTCGGTTTCATCAGTCTGATTTCGGTTGTCGGGCTGTATGTCTTCATGGGTAATTCCGGCGTTCTCAACTTCTCTTCCGTCGGCTTCATGGCAATCGGGGCCTATGTTTCAGCGCTTCTGACCATGCGCCCGCAGGTAAAGGCCACCTTTCTGCAGGATCTCCCCGACTGGCTGGCCGCCGCCCAGTTCGATCCGACCATCGGCGCTCTTGCCGGGGGCGTCGTCGCGGCGCTTGTCGCCCTCGTGGTCGGGCTGCCGATCATGCGGCTTTCCGGTATCGGCGCAGGGATCGCCACGCTCTCGATCCTGATGATCTTCTACATTGTCCTGGGCAACTGGACGGGGGTTACCGGCGGGCAGCGGTCTCTGATGGGGTTGCCGACCTATGTCACGGTGTGGAACGCCGGGTTGACGGCGATAGGCGCCATCACGCTGGCCTTCATCTATCAGGAATCGCGATCGTGCCTGGCGCTGCGTGCGTCGCGCGAGGATGAGGTGGCAGCGCGGGCAGCTGGCGTGCGCGTCGTGCGTGAACGGCTGACAGCCTTCGTGCTGGGCGCGTTCCTGTGTGGCATCGCCGGCGTGTTCTACGGCCATTTCCTTGGCACGCTCCGGGTCGAGAATTTCTATCTCGATCCGACCTTCCTCTACATAACCATGCTTGTCGTGGGCGGAATGCGCAGCCTTACAGGCGCCGTCGTCGGGGTCATCGTGATTTCGACGCTGAGCGAGCTTCTCCGGTTGCTGGAGATCGGGGGTCGCCTGCCAATGGCCGACATACCGGTGAAAGCCCCCGCTGGCCTGGGTGACGTCGTGCTGGCCGCCTTGATGCTGGGCATCATCCTCTTTCGCCCTCAAGGCATCACCGGCGGCCGCGAGATCACCCTGCGCGGCCTGCGGGGCTGAGAACATCGAACAAACATCAGGAGACCGAGATGACCGAGACCGCCCCCGCGCCCATCGTAAACGCCGCGACGCGCCGCGAGATTGCCTCCGGCGTGATCGTCATCCCCGATCACAGGATCCCTCTGGTGCCGAATATCGGTATCGTGCTGGGCGATCACAGCGCCCTGGTGGTCGATACCGGCATGGGGCCACAAAACGGTGCCGCCGTACTGCGTGCAGCGCAGGAGATCGCGGGCGACCGGCGCCTTGTTCTGACGCTGACGCATTTTCACCCTGAGCACGGCTTCGGCGCCGCCCCCTTCAAGGGCAAGGCACAGATCATCTACAATCGTGCACAGGGCGAGGATCTGGCCGCGAAGGGTGAGGGGTATCTCGAGATGTTCCGCGGAATGGGCCCCGAGATTGCCGGCGCTCTCGAAGGTACCGAGCTTGTCGAGGCCGACGATCTTTATGACGGGTCACACCACGAGATTGATCTGGGAGGGCGCAGGGTGGTGCTGCGCAATTGGGGCATGGCTCACACTCGCGGCGACCAGATCGTCTGGCTGCCCGATGCGGGAGTGCTGTTCACCGGCGATCTCGCCGAGGAAAAGACCTTCCCGATCTTTCCGTGGTTTCCGCCCGATGACACCGATATCGACGCTGCGAACTGGGTCGCGGCGCTCGACGATTGCATCGCACTGGAGCCGAAGATCGTCGTGCCAGGACATGGCGAGGTCGGCGGGGTCGGAATCATCGAGGACGTGCGGGACTATATCGCCGATGTCGCAGCCAAGGTGGCCTCCGCGAAGGCCGCCGGCAAGGACGCAGAGACGATCATTGCCGAACTTGAGGAGCAGATCCGCGCCGATCACCCGGACTGGCATTTCCCCGAATGGATCGGGTTTGCCCTGCGCTACCATATCGACACCCGCTCATGAGAGTGGCCGTCCTCGCACTTCATTACCAGAACGAAGTGCTTCACCCCGATGGACGCATCCGGCTCGGCGTTGCCCGCGACGATGGTGCCTCGAATCGGGTTGTTGCAGCAGCGCGCGCACTTCTTGGTGGTGCAAGGGAAGCAGGCGTGCCGGTCATCTCGGTGCGGATCGCCTTCCGGCCCGATCACGCCGAAGTCATCCAGAACGCGCCCATCTTTCGCAGGGTCGCAGCCAGCGGAGCGATGGTCGAGGGAAGCTGGGGCGCGGCGTTCGTCGACGGGCTGGAGCCACTGCCAGGTGAATTCGTGGTCCATCACAGCCGCATCAGCGCATTCATCGGATCACAGCTCGCCGAGATCCTGCGCGCATTGCGGGCTGGGCGACTGATTATTGCCGGAGTTGCGACCAATTCGGTGGTCGCGACCACGGCTGCGCATGCGGTGGATCTGGGGTGGGAGATCACGATCGCAAGCGACGCGTGCTCGTGCCGCGAGCGGCATCTTCACGCGGCCACGCTCGAGAACCTGTCCCTCATCGGCGAGATTCGCAGCGTCGCCGAGATCGCCGAGCAGTTCGCCGCTGGTGACCCTGCCGGGTGAGCCACGCGAATAACCGACCACCCGGCCCGGGTTGACGCGCATTTGATCCGCGCGACCGTGCGCACAAGGTCCGCCTGCCGTCGGATTGGCTCACCCCGTCAGGACCGCGCCCCGGTCAGCGGCCGAAACCTGCCGAATACGGCAGCCATGTGGCGATCCCCGGAAAGATGAACAGCAACCCCAAACCCAGCAGCATGAGCGCCACATAGGGTGAGGCGCCGCGCACCACCCGCGCCAACGGGGCATCCGTAATTCCCTTTATCACGAAGAGATTCATGCCGACGGGCGGTGTGATCATCGCAAGCTCCAGGTTCACCATCAGCAGCACACCATACCAGATGAGGTCGATGTCGAGCGCGATCATCGTCGGCAACAGGATCGGCGTTGTGACGAGTATGATCGCGATCGACTCGAAGAACATGCCCATCACGAAAATCATGAGCATGACGATGAGCAGGAATGCGACCGGCCCGAGCCCCATCGCGGTAACGAACTCGGCGATCTGGGCTGGCAGGCGGATGATGGTGATCGCGTGTCCGAACATCGCGGCACCTGCAATGATCATGAACACCATGATCGAGGTGCGCATCGTCTTGTAAGCGCAGTCGCGCAGATCGCGCAAACCGAATCCCCGGTAGATGACGACCGCCACGAAGAGCGCGTAGAGCGCGCCGATCGCGGCGGCTTCCGAAGCGGTGAAGATGCCCAGATAGATGCCGCCCATGACCACGGGCGGGGCCAGAACCGCCCAGATCGAGCGACGCAGCGCCCCCGCGACCCGTGTCCACCCTGCCCATGCAGGCGTGTCCGAGCCCAGATACGCCGCCCTGCCGATGCAGAACAGCGAAAAGATCGCCGCGAGCATCAGGCCCGGCACGATGCCCGCGAGAAACAGCGCCCCGATGGAGACTTCCGATACCACCGCGTAAAGGATCATGGGGCCCGATGGCGGAATCAGGATGCCGAGCGTCCCTCCAGCGGCAACGACACCCAGCGCGTCGCGCTCGGGGTAGCCATAGCGCTGCATCTGCGGGATCGCCGTCGAACCGATGGACAGGGCCGTGGCGACGGACGAGCCGGAGATCGCCGAGAATACGGTACAAGACAGCACCGTCGCGACGCCAAGCCCGCCCTTGATGTGACCCACGACGGTGTGGGCCATGAAATACAGATCGTCGACCACCCTGGCCCGGATCATTACATGGGCCATGAACACGAAAAGCGGGATCGTCGCGAGGATCGGCTTGTCGAGATGAGCGTATACCGTGCCCGACATGCCCGCCACACCGCCCTCGAAGATGAGCAGGATCGCGGCCGCGGCGAGCCCGAGGGCCGCAAAGATCGGCATGCCCGACAGCAAGAGCAGGATAAGCCCGGCGAATATGAGTAGCGCGGTCATCTCTGCGCCCCCGTCAGCCGGGCGATGAGGCGGGATACGGCAATCAGCGCCAGCAGCCCCGCACCGAACAGCAGCGGCACCCGGGGTATCCAGGACTGAATCTCGATATTCCCCGAGGTATAGGAACCGAAGCGCCGGGCGAACGCGATCGCGTGCCAGGAGCTGTAGAACAGGATCAAGGCCAGGGTGAGGACCGCCAGATCGGACCAGGCCTCAACGAGCCGGCGCTTCCAGCCCGTAGCGCCTCCGGTGAGCAGATCGATCGATATGTGATCCCCGCGCCGGTATGCTTCGGCCGCGCCCAGCATGATGAGCGCGACAAGCAGCATCCCGATGGTCTCGTAAGCCCAGAGAACCGGTGTTCGCAGCAGGTATCGTTGTGTCACCGCGTAGATCGTGATGACCAGGACGACCAGGATCAGCAGCGCGCTGAGCATGCCACAGATCCAGGCGACCCAGCCCGTCACGCGTTCCAGGAACGCGGCCGCCCGCGCGGCCGCGCTCGGGTTTCCCGGCTCCTGCATCGCTGCAGCCTCAGCTCTCGTCTATGAGCTGGTCGATCAGCTCGATCAGACGCTCGCTGTCCGGGTCATCGGACGCAAAGGTCGCATCGAAGGCCGGGCGCATGACCGCTTCGAGCGCCGCATTCTCCTCGGCCGTCGCGACATGCACATTGACACCGCGCTCGCGCAGCTCGTCAGGGGCGGTGGCCACGGCTTCTTCGGCTGCCTCGATGGCCCACTGCGCCGCCTTGAGCCCGGCTTCGTCAATGGCGGACTGGGCCTTCTGCGACAGCCCGTCATACCAATCCGGTGTCACATACGCGTGAAAGAACACGCTGATCACCGGCACAACGGTGAACTGGTCCTGCACCTCGTAGTAATTGCGGGCCACCGCGGCCGACACGTCGGTGAGCGCGCCATCGATGACGCCGGTGGCGAGGGCCTCATAGACCTCGTCCCCCGACATCGATACCGGCGCCGCGCCCAGCGCCTCGAGCGCGGCGTTGAAGGCGGGCACCAGCCCGCGGATCTGCAGACCCTCGAAATCCTCCGGTGCAACCAAGGGGTCGCCCCGGGAGGTGAACACGGATGTGTTGGTCTGAAACATCCACGCGACATTGCGCACGCCACGCTCGAGCAGCTTGTCGTCCAGAAACGCTGCTGCCTGCGAAGTCGGCCACTGGCGCCAGATCTCCATGTCGGCGAAGGCAAAGGGCGCGGTGGTCACGTTCATCAACGGCAGCGTCCGCCCCCACTGGAAATTCACCGAAAAGGCACACTCGATCTCGCCGCTGGCGACCCCCACGATGTTGTCGCCGGGGCTCATCAGGCTGCTGGCGCCGAAGACCTGAACCTCGATTTCGCCCTGCGACAACTGCTCGACCTCGTCTGCCCAGCGATCGATCACCTCGGCGACATGATGCGCCGGCGGCAGCTGATGACTGCAGCGCATCTGCGTCGTCTCGGCGGCCACCGGTGCGCCGCCCGCGGCCGCCAGGGCCAGTCCGCAGACGAAACCGGTCTTTCTGATAGGCGTGTTCATGATGAGTCTCCTCCCCTTGGTTTGCGTTAGCACACGCTGCGTGGCGCGGTTCCTTCTACGCATCCGACGCCGCACGCCAGACCGGATCCGGTGGCGGCCCGGCCTGCGCAAGCTGCCCGTGCAACGTTTCGTGCGGCATTTCGCGACCGAGGATCTCCCGGGCCGCCATGAGCTGCCCGAGGTCGATGCCGGTGGCGAACCCCTTCGTCTCGGTCAGAAAGATCAGATCCTCGATCACCACGTTGCCGGTGGCGCCCGGCGCGAAGGGGCATCCGCCCAATCCGCCAAGCGCCCCGTCAAGCACACGGCACCCTGCATCGAGCGCGGCGGCGGCATTGGCGATCGCCATGCCACGCGTGTCGTGCAGATGAATCACATACGGCACCGAACCGAGCTGCCCGGTCATCCGCGCGCACAGCGCGCCCACCTGCCGCGGGCCGGCAAAGCCAACCGTATCCGCCAACCCGACCATGTCCGCACCGGCCTCGAGGCACCGGTCCACGAGCCGCAGGACGGCATCTTCCGAGACCACCCCTTCGAACGAGCAGCCGAACGCCATGGCGATGCCGGCATTGATGATGGTATCCGAGCCGGATTCGTCGCGCTGCCGAACGGCTTTGGCCATCTCTTCCAGGCTCTGCGTCCGGGTGCGCCGGGCGTTCGCCTCGTTGTGGGTTGCGCTCGCCGACACGACCATGGTGATTTCGCCCACCTCCGTCGTCAGCGCGTCGATCGTGCCGCGTTCGTTGAGCGCGAGCGCCACGCCATGCGCGCCGTCATGTCGGGCCACGACGTCGATCACCCGCTTCACATCCGCGAATTGCGGCGCGCGGGCCACAGGCAGAAATGAACCGACCTCGAAATGACGCAGACCCGCCGCGTATTCGCTCGCGATCCATTCCGCCTTCGCGTCGGTGGATGGGTAGGAGTCGGTCAGTTGCAGCCCGTCCCGAAGGCCGACCTCGCGGATCACCACACGGTTTTCGGGATAGATCCGGTGAGCGCGTGTCATGATCTGTTCCCGGCCTTTCGCGTCGGCGCCAGCGGCGCGATGATCTCCTCGTTGTGCTGTCCGATTGACGGCAGGTCGACATTCTCGGCCACCAGAGCCGCCCCGTTCAACTCGACGGGCATGCCAGGTGCCCGGAACGGCCGCTTGTCCGCATAAGCAGAGGTGAGCAAACCCCCGGGCCGGTTCACATGCGGGTCATCATACATCTCGACCGGCCTGGCGATTGACGCGAAAGGGATACCCTCGGCCTCGAAGGCCGGCACCAACTCGTCCACCGTCCTGTTCGCGATCGCCCTGCCAATTATGGGGATCGTCCAGTCGCGCGCGGCGATCTGGTCGGTGCGGGTCTGCAGCCGCGTATCCGTGGTCAGTTCGGTCAGTTCGAGCACGCGGCACAGCTTCGTCCATTGTCCCTCGGTGACCGCGCCGACGAAGAGCTGGCGACCATCGCGCGAGGTGAAGATGTCGTAGACCGGCCAGGAAAACTCGCGCTCCGGCATCGGTGGCGCTTCGCTGCCCTCGATGTCGTATTGGACCATGTGCTGGGCGACGAGCAGCAGGCAGTTCTCGAACAAGCCCACCCGGATCGCGGCGCCGTCACCCGACTTCTCGCGCGACATCAAGGCGCCGAGCACCGTGAAGGCCCCGAACAGCCCCGCCATGATATCGTTGGCAGATGAGCCGATACGCAGCGGTCGTCCCGTGGGCCCGGTCATGTAGGCCATCCCGCTCATCATCTGGACGATCTCGTCCATCGCCGTGCGATCCTCGTAGGGGCCATGAAGGAAGCCCTTGCATGACGCCACGACCAACCGCGGGAACCGCTCGCGCAGCGTGTCCGGCGAGCACCCCATCTTCGCCAGCGATTGGTCGCGGAAGTTCTCGACGAACACGTCGGCTGTCTCAAGCAACGCGTTCAGCGCTGCCACGCCCTCAGCGGTCTTGAGGTCCAGCGTGACCGATTTCTTTGCGCGGTTGAAGGTCGGGAAAAAGCCCGCCCCCATACCGGTGAGATTGCGCGTCTTATCGCCTTCGGGCGGTTCGACCTTGATGACTTCGGCTCCAAGAAAGGCCAGGAACATCCCGCAGGACGGCCCCATTATCATGTGGCTCATCTCGACAACGCGAATTCCCTGCAGCGGCGCTGTGGTTGCCATTGGTCCTCCGGCAGTGTCTCACCCAGAGCATACCAATGACGACCGGTCGCAAAATAATAATATTTGGAATGTTACGTTCTGTTTGTTAGAAAGCTCGCGTGGATGCGCGACAACTCAGATACTTCGTTGCCGTATGCCGGCTCAAAAAGCTGTCTCATGCCGCCGACCACTGCAATGTCGCGGCATCGGCGTTGAGCCATCACATCGCCAATCTCGAAAGCGAACTCGGCACGGCGCTGTTCGTGCGCAAGCCGCGCGGCATGGAGGTAACGGCAGCCGGGTTGAAACTGCTGGCTCATGCCGAGGCCATCCTCGCCGCGATGGATTCGGCGGTCTCGGACGTGAAGGGCGGCCAGACCGAAATCTCGGGCAACATTGCCATCGGGATGCCGTACTCGGTCATGAAGGTGATCGGGTCGGACCTCATGCGCGAGGTCATGACGGGCTATCCGAAGCTGCGGCTCGTGCTGCGCGAGGGGCTCTCCGGGGTAACCTTTCATGCCCTGAGCACGGGAGAGGTTGATCTCGCCCTGGTCTACAACCCGCCCGGCGACGAACGGACGTCACGCATACCGATCATCGAGGAAGAGCTGTTCTGCCTCGGTCACCGCTCCATCATCGGCGACACATCGGCACCGATCACCTTCGAGGACATGGCCGAGTTGCCGCTCGCACTGCTTCAGACCGGCACGCTGTCGCGCGCCCTGCTCGACAATCCGGCCGCGCTCGGGCGGCTCGAGACGAACGCCAATATCCAACTCGCCTCGATTGCGGGTACACTCGGCGCGCTGACCGACGGGCTGGCCTGCACGCTCGGCCCCAAGGTCATGGTCAGTGAGCAGCTGCACGCCGGAGTCCTTGGCGCACGCCCGGTAAGCGATCCCGCGCCGATGCGCACGCTCTATCTCGTCACGGCGCGAGACAGAAACCCCACGATAGCGCGCGAAACGATGTCGCGGCTGGTCACCGATCTGGTTCGCGACGCCGTCACAGACGGCCGCTGGGAGGCCGCCCGGCTTACCGATGCCATGCTGAAGCTCGGCTGAGCGAAGGCCGCAGGGACGTGGGCTGATCCGTGGTCCCGGCCTGCAGGCCCCATCACGCCTCAACCGGATCGGCGCGAACGCAGTTGCTGGCCCCTGCGCGACAACGCTCAGGCGGTCCCCGAATAAATGTCCCAGGCGCCGCGAAAGGCTTCCGACACGGCATCGATATCGACCGACACGACGCTTACCGAATAGCCATCGGCCACGGCGGCGACCGCGTCCGCGGGTCGGCCGGTGAACCTTCCGCAAGCGACTCCGGCCGCGGCGCAGGTCGCGCAGATCGCCTCGCAGGCGGGCCCGAGTTGCACCGCAGCCTCGTCACCGAGGGCGAGCGCCAGATCGCCCGTGCCTATGAACACAAGATCGATCCCCGGGGTCCCGGCAATGGCCGCCGCATCGGCAAGTCCTGCCCCCGTCTCGATCATGACCGCAACCACGGTTGCCTTGCGTGCACGCTCCAGATACGGGCCGAACCCGCCCTTGAGCGGCCGCACGCCGCCTGCCGAGCGCGCGCCCTCCGGCGGAAAGCGCGCCGCCGCCACTGCGGCCGCCGCTTGCGCGGCCGTCTCGATCAGCGGCACGATCACCCCGTCGGCGCCGGAGTCGAGCGCCTGCGCGATGCCGGCCGCGCCATGATCGGCGACCCGGACCAGAACCGGCATCCGCCCCGCCACCATGCCCACCGTGGCCTCGATTCCCGATCGCGTCCACAGGCCGTGCTGGGCGTCGATGACGATGGCCCCGCCACCCGTCTTGCCATCCGCCGCCTCAAGGGCGATCTCGACCAGCGCCGGCGCCCCGATCGAAAACCACATGAGACCGACCGGCGCCCCCTGCCACAGCCGATCACGCAGCAACGCCGCCCCGCCCGGATCCGTCGCATCGCGCTTGCCGGCGCTCCTGGGGACGCCCTCAGCCATGCGCGTCATCCGACCCGCTGCCGGCTTCATCGGCACCACCCGCGTCACGGTTCAGGCGTCCATAGCTCTGTTCCGCGTCATGCATGAACCTTGTCATGCGGTCTTGCGCGGCGAGTGCGTCGCGGGCGCGAAAAGCCGCATAAATGGCGCGCATGCCCTCCAGCACCACATCACGGGTGACCGCATCGCGCAGGGTTTCGCGGCGCACGACATGCACCTGATCGGCAAAACGTTCGATTGTCTCGGCCAGCCGCGCGTTGCGCAGCGCCCCGATCCAGGTAGCCCGGAACACCGCATTCGCGTCGGCGAGACCGACCACATCGCCCTCCTCCACCGCGCGCCCGGCGTCGATGACCGCCCCTTCGAGGCGGTCAAGATCCTCCTCGCTCAGATCGCGCGCCGCATTCGCCGCGGCCCTCGGTTCGAGCAAACGACGCACCTCGAAGATATCCGCGATATCCGACGGTGCGAGTTCCGGCAGAACGAAGCCACGGGTCGTCGAGACGAGATGCCCTTCGCTGACCAGCTGCATTAGGGCCTCACGCACCGGCATACGCGACACCCCGAGCTTTCGCGCGATCCCGACATCGATCAGCCGTTCCCCCGGAGCAATCACGCCGCCGCGAAGCTTCTCGCGCAGATCCTGATAGATCTGCGTGCGCAAACTCTCTCCCCGGCCGGGCGCGAAGGAGATCGAACGGGCGTTGGCCATCAATAACTCCGAATTCTGAATACTGAATGCGCACTGGCGAAAATCGATGCGCATACTCGTACTACGGGGTCAGTAAAGGACGAGTCCGGAGCATTGTCAACGAGTCAGGAGGATTCAGCCATCGAGCACCGGATTACTGCATACAAATCACTTCCATCCTCATAGATTGAGCTTGACAGAAGCGTTGAAAACGCCGGACCCTCTATGGAACAGGATTCAGAAATCAGAGGCCGACCAACGGCCCCCAGGCATGGATTCAGCGCATCGCGCGTGTGGGGAGGCGAACACCAATGGACAGCGTGTCGGCCAGCCTGGAAACGGCAGCCTGCGAGATCCTGCTGACGGGGCTCGCGGGCCACGCCTCATCCGCGGCGGAGCGCCTCGCGGTGGCATTGCGGGCTGCCGGGCCGGCGGGACTTGGCCGGATCGACATCTACCTGCCCGCATCGGAGGCCGGGCACGACCCGCTTAACCTGCCCGAGCCCGCGCCCGACGCCATCGTCATCGCCGAGTTCGACGCCCGCAAGGCGCTTGGCGATGCCATGCGAAATGGCGCGATCGATGGGGCGATCGCCGTGTTGCCATCGGATGCGCGGGTTGTCGCGACCGGCTTCGAGCGGCACTACTACCCGGTGCCGGACGGCCCCGGCACCACCCTGACCGCGCCGATCAGCTATGTCGTGCGCTATCGACGCCCGGCGGAGGATGAAGCCGCGTTCCGGCAATGCTATCTCGACTCGCATCCATCGGTGCAGGCCGGGCTGCCCGGCATTCGCGCGATCCTGTGCTATCTGCCGCTCGACGACCTCGCCGTGCCGGGGGTGGCGCAGGGCGATTACCTGATCGGCAACGAGGTCGCCTTCGAAACGGTCGCGGATTTCAACGCCGCGATGCAGTCGCCCGCGCGTGACGAACTTCGCGCGCACTACCAGAGCTTTCCGCCATTCTCGGGGCCAACATCGCATGTGCTGATGCAACGCCGCGCAATGTAGCGAGTGCCACAAAACGAAGCGCTGACAGAGAGGGAACACGGAACCATGAAACGCAGAAGCCTTCTTCACATGATCGCCCTCGGCACCGCCGGGGCCAAGATCTTCGGCGGGTCCGCCCCGGCCTTTGCCCAGGACGGCCGCTCGGTCACCATTGGCTGGCCGTCGGACGTGCCGAACTGGGATCCCAACCAACGTTTTCAGCCTGATGCGCAGCCGCTGTACAAGTCGGTCTTCGATCAACCCATCGAGCAGGACGCCGATCTCAACTTCGTGCCCAGCCTGTTCACGGAATGGGATCTCGCCGAGGACGGCCTGTCGCTCAGCTTCTCGATCCGCGACGACGTGGTGTTTCATGACGGCACGCCGATGACGATCGACGACATCCGCTTCACCTTCTACGAGCGGGTTGCGGCGGGCGAGCAGCTCGACATCGCCAACACATGGGGCAACCTAGAGGACATCGAAATCCTCTCGCCAACCACGGGCGTGTTCCGCTTCAGCGCGCCGACCCCGACCGCGCCGCAATGGCTGGCCTTCATGGGCAGCTTCGTCGTGCCCAAGGCGTATATGGAGGAGGTCGGCCTCGACGGGTTCCGCGAGCGCCCCATCGGCACCGGCCCCTACAAGCTCGTCGAGTACCAGATGAATTCGCGCATCGTGCTGGAGCGGCACGAGGACTACTGGGGCGAAAAGCCCGCGATCGAGCGCGTCACGATCAACATCATCCGCGACCCTTCCGCACGCGTGGCCGCGGTACAGTCGGGCCAGGCACATCTGACGATCAACGTGCCGGTGCGCGAGGTCGAACGTCTTGGCGCGATGCCGCAGCTAGAGGGAGAAATCAACCCGATCACCCGGGTCATCCTGTTGCAGCTTCGCCATGACATGACCTTCGACGATCAGAACATCCGCCTTGCCGCGCATCACGCGATCGACAAGGCGGCGCTGTCGCGGGCCTTCTATGGCGACGCGGCGGTGCCGCTTTCGGTTGTGGCCCCTCCGGGCACGCCGGGTTATGTCGAAGGGTTCGAGTTCGCCCATGATCCGGACCGCGCGCGCGAGTTGCTCGCAGCTTCCGGCTACTCGCCCGACAACCCGGTGCAATTCACGATGGCCACAACCAATGGCCATTTTCCCAGTGACTACGACATCGCGCGGGCGTTGGTGCAGATGTGGGGTGAGGTCGGCATCGAGGTGTCGCTCGACGTGATCGAGTACGCCCGGTATTTCGAGCTCAACCGCGGCAACCAGCTGCCCGAGGCCACGCTCTATTCCTGGGACAACGCGACGGGCGACCCGGAAATCTTCACCGGCTACCTGCTCAACCCGCGGATGCCCTTTTCGTCCTGGAAGGCCGACGAGCCGGGCAACCGGGTGCTGGAGCTGTTCGCCGAGCCCGATTACGAAACACGGATCGCGGGATACCGCGAACTCAACCGTCAGGCGACCGAGATGGGCGCGACCATCCCGCTGCTGCAAAGCGTGCAGACCCTCGTGCGCGACAGCGGGCTGAGCTATCGCCGCTACGGCAATGGCTGGGTACTGCCCGCGACCATGTCCTGGTCGTGAGCCCGGGCGCGCGGTCACATCGAACGGCGCCGGCGGTCCTCGCCGGCGCCACCCTTGAAGGCGGTGGGTATCCCGGATGACGGCGACGATCGCGAAACTCCTCATGCGGCGGGTTCTCGTGGCGATACCGACGCTGCTGTTCGTATCGATCCTGCTGTTCATGGTGCTTCGGGTGCTGCCCGTCGACCCAGCCGCCATGTCGGTGCCGCCCAATGCCACGCTCGAGCAGATCGAGCAGATGCGGGCGCAGTTGGGCCTCGATCTGCCGGTGCCGCAACAGTATCTGATCTGGCTTGGGGATCTGCTGCAGGGAGATTTCGGCAGGTCGATCCATTTTCGCACCGACGTCGCCGGATTGATCGCGACCACGCTGCCCGCAACGATCGAGCTTGCAGTGATGGGAATGGTGCTGGGCGGCGGACTCGGCCTCGCCGGGGGGCTTCTGATCTTCCATTTCCGGGACACACGGACCGAGGCCGTGCTCGATGTCGGCACGATCGCGGTCCTGTCGCTGCCCGATTTTCTCTGGGCGCTGTTCTTGATGCTGACCTTCGGCGTGGTGTGGCAGATCCTGCCCTTCACCGGCAGACTGAGCCCCGACCTCGATCGCCCGATAATCACCGGGTTCCTGTTGATCGACACGCTTGTCACGGGGCAACCGAAGGCGTTCTTCAACGCGCTTTACCACATGATCCTGCCGGCAATGGCGCTGGGCATATCCGCCGCGCCGCCGATCATCCGCATCCTGAGATCCAGCATGCTCGACACCTACCAGGAGGATTTCATCCATCAGGCGCGACTGCGCGGCCTGTCCGAAAGGCGCATCCTGCTGCGCCACGGGCTGAAGAACGCGATCCTGCCGACACTGAGCCTGATGGGCGTGCAGTTCGGCTTCCTGTTCGGCGGCACGCTTCTGGTCGAGATCATCTTTTCCTATCCCGGTATGGGCAACCTGATGGTCGATGCCATCCGCAACACCGACCTGCCGATCATTCAGGCGGTCGGTCTGACCTATTGCGTGGTGGTGCTGCTGGTCAGCATGACCGTCGACAGCCTGTATCTGATCCTGAACCCGAAGCTGAGGACCCGCTGACGTGACGAGACTTCCTCCCTGGGCGCGATCGGGGCGTGTGATCCTGGGCCTGTCGCTGGTGCTTATCGTGGTGCTGTGCGCGCTCTTCGCGCCGTGGCTCGCCCCGAACGATCCGAACCGGCAGGATCTGCTGGCCACACTCATGCCACCGGCCTGGGCGCCGGGCGGCAGCGCGACATGGCCGTTGGGAACCGACAGTCTCGGTCGCTGCATCCTCTCGCGGCTGATCTATGGCGCGCGGGTGGCGCTGACCGTGGCGGTGATCGCCTCGGCCGGGGCCATGACGCTGGGGGCGCTGCTGGCCTATGCCGCGGGTTATCTCGGCGGCTGGGTCGACTGGCTGATCGGGCGCATCGTCGATATCTGGTTGTCCTTCCCGCCGGTGATCCTGTCACTGATCCTGATGGTGGGCTTGGGCAGCGGGATCCAGAACGTGATCCTGGCCATCATCCTCGTCGACTGGACCCGCTTCTGCCGGGTTCTGCGCGCCGAAGTGATGGTGGTCTGTCAACGTGACTATGTGGCGGCGGCTCGGTTGATGGGCTTTTCGCACATGCGCACGGTGATCCGCGAGGTGGCCCCGGCAACGTTTCCGCTGCTCATCACGCTTCTGGCGCTGGAGATGGGGATTGCCGTGATCGTCGAGGCGATCCTGTCCTTCGTCGGGATGAGTGTGGGCGCGGACACCCCGGCCTGGGGCCAGATGATCGCGGATGCGCGCCAGACCATTTATCAGGCGCCCTGGAACGTCCTGTTTCCCGTCGGCGCGATCTTTGTAGTGGTGTTTGCCTTCAACATTCTCGGCGATGGCCTGCGTCGCACCCTCGACGCCCGGCTGACCCAATCGGAGCGCGGCTGAGATGGCGTTGCTCGAGGCACAGGATCTGTCGGTCGCCATGCAGCTTCAGACGCAGGAGTTTCCGGCGCTCTCAAACCTGACCTTCGCCGTGGAACCGGGGCGCACCCTCGGAATCGTGGGCGAATCGGGTGCGGGCAAGTCGATGATCACACGCAGCATCGCCCAGCTTCTGCCGCGCGGTTTCTCGGTTACCGGCGGCAGCCTGCGATTCATGGGCCGTGACCTGCTGGGCATGGAGCCCGACGCACGCCGCGCGCTCTTCGGCCGCGAGATCGCCTTCGTCCCGCAGGAGCCGCTTTCGGCGCTCAACCCGGTGCTGACGGTGGGTCAACAGATGCGCGAGCATCTGTTGCGCATTGGCGTCGGGCGTGGCGGCTGGCGCGCAGGGGCGATCGCGGCATTGACAGATGTTCAGTTGCCGGACCCTGCGGGCCTGCTGTCAAAGTATCCGCATCAGCTCTCGGGCGGGATGTGCCAGCGCGTGCTGATCGCCATGGCCTTCGTCAGCCGCCCGAAGCTGCTGATTGCGGACGAGCCGACGACAGCGCTCGATGTCACGATCCAGGCCCGGATCATTGAACTGATTGCGGATCTGCAACGACAACACGGCACGGCGGTGATCTTCATCACACATGACCTGCGGCTTGCAGCGCAGATCTGCGACGTGATCATGGTGCTCTATGCCGGGCGACAGGCCGAGTATGGCCCCGGCCGCACACTTCTGGAGAACCCGCGACATCCCTATACGCGCTGTCTGCAACTCGCGGTGCCGGCGATGGCCGGGCCACGGCGCGGGCTTTATACCCTGCCCGAGCGGATGCCGGGGCTGCGTGCGGTCCGCGACATGTCCGGCTGCCGGTTCGCCGATCGTTGTCCGTTGGCCGACAGCGCTTGCCTCGCGGCTGAACCGACGCGCATCGAAGTCGAGCCGGGCCATACCGCCGCCTGCCTGCGCCCGGAGGCGACAGCGCGCATCGCTCCGCCGCCCCCGCCCGACCATGCGCCCGCCGAAACGATGACACGCACGCCCGTTCTGAAGCTCGATGATCTGGGCAAGGACTTCGTCACCCGCTGGCGCCTGATCGGGCAGCCCGACACGTTCAGCGCGCTGCGCAGCGCCACACTCGAACTGTATCCGGGCGAATTCCTCGGCATCGTGGGCGAGAGTGGCAGCGGCAAGTCCACGCTCGGCCGTCTCGTCGTCGGCCTCGACATGCCGACGCGCGGTCGCATCACGCTTCTCGATCGCGACATCGGCGATGACCGCCCCGAGACCCGCGTCTTTCGCCGCGAGAATGTGCAGATCGTCTTTCAGGATCCGCAATCGGCCCTCAACCCGCGCCGGCGGGTCGCCGCGATCATAACCCAGGTGCTGGAAGCGGCCGGCGTGCCCGAGGCCGAAAGGATGACACGCGCACGCGAACTGCTTCTGGAAATCGGCCTCGCGCCGGAAGCCGCGCAGAGTTATCCCGCGCAGCTGTCGGGCGGACAGAAGCAACGCGTCAACATCGCCCGCGCACTGTGCCGCCCCCCGAAAGTACTTGTGGCGGACGAGATCGCATCGGGCCTCGATGTTTCGGTGCAGGCGCAGCTTCTGAACCTGTTGCTGCGCTTGCGCAAGGAGCACGCGTTTTCCATGCTGTTCATCTCGCACGATCTGTCGGTGGTGCGCTATCTGTGCGACCGAGTCGCGGTAATGAATCGCGGCGAGATCGTCGAGACCGGCGCCACCGATGCGGTCTTTGCCAACCCCGCGCATCCCTATACCCGCAGCCTGCTTGCCTCGGTCCCGCCCGACCAGGCGACCGCCACCATCCCGGATCTTCAGGGAGCCACATCATGAGAACCGTCATATATGACCGCTGTGGCGGGCCCGAGGTGCTGCGATGCGTCACGGCGCCGGACCCGGAGCCCGGCGCGGGCGAGGTACTGATCGCTGTCGAAGCCGCGAGCGTAAACCCCGTGGATGCCAAGATCCGCAGCGGCAACTTTCCGGGCCTGCCGCGCAACGTTCCGGCCGGAAGCGGGCGCGACGGCGCGGGGGTCGTGGAGGCGGTGGGGGCCGGGGTCGATCCCGCGCTGATGGGGCGGCGCGTCTGTTACCTGGCACCACGCGGCATGGCGACCTGGGTGACGCGGCTCGCCCTGCCCGCCGATCTGGTCGAGCCGGTGCCCGAAGGGCTGGGACCGATCGAGGCGGCAGGCCTGCCGTTGGCCGGGGTAAGCGCCTGGGCCGGCCTCATCGAGACCGGCGAACTCGGCGCTGGCGAGGATGCGCTGATCCACGCCGCAGCAGGGGGTGTCGGCAGCCTGGCCGTGCAACTTGCCCGCGCCCGCGGCGCAACCGTCTGGGCCGTCGGCTCGTCGGACAATGCCGATTACCTGGCCGGGCTCGGTGCCGACCATGTCGTCCGTCGCGATGTGCAGGCCTTCGATGCGACGGACGAAACCTTCGATCTTGTGTTCGACCTGATCGGCGGCGAAACGCATGAGCGCAGCCGCAAGCTGCTGCGTCCCGGCGGGCGGCTCATAGCCCTGAACGCCCTGCCCTTCGGCGCCGCCTATGCCCGCGACGACATCAGCGAACGCATGGCCGAGGTGGAGCCCGGCACAGGCGCCCTGCGCGCGCTGCTCGATCTCGTGGCCTCCGGGGCTGTCGTGGCACAGGTGTCGCGGGTCCTGCCCTTCGCGGAATTCGTCGAGGCGCATCGACTGATCGAAACGGGACGCACTCGGGGAAAGATCGTTCTCGACCTGCGCGGCTGAGCCCATGGCGCCCGGACGGCGTTCAGGCCTTGTCACCCGGTTCGCGCAACCCTGCCTCGCGCAGCAGCGGAAGGACGGACTCGGTGAAATAGGGCAGTTCGTCGAGAAAGTTGACAAATGACAACGTCGTCCCCGCAAAGCCCACCTCATGCATACGCTCCAATTCGGCGGCTATGTCCTGCGGCGTCCCGACCAGGGGGTAGGTGCCTCCTCCGCCAGCAAATCGCTTGCGATGCAGCCGGTAGGTCTCCTCGGAATGTGACTGCGAATGCTTTTCCTTCAATTTCATGTACTTGTCGACGCTCGCGCTGTCCTCGAACTGCACCGCGTAACGGTCGTAATAGTCCTCCGCTTCGGCACGTGTCGGACGGCAGACGACATGGCAGGTGGTAAACACGCCCACATCGCGCCCTGTTTCGGCTGAGCGGCGGCGCATGTCCTCGATCGGCTCGCGCCCCTTCTCGATCTCGGTGAACGTGGTAAATAGGTAATCTGCGGCCCGGGCCGCGAAATCCCGCCCCGGCGGTGAAAAGGCCGCGTTCAACGTTATGGGCCGCGGATTTTGCAACGGGCGCGGTCGGCCCGAAACGGCCTTGAGCTGATAGTACTTGCCGTCGTAGTCGAAGGGCTCTTCGCTGGTGTAAAGCCGCTCGACGATTTCGAACCATTCGAGCCCCTGCCCGTATCGATCCTCGATCAGGGGCAGACCAAACAGATCGAACTCATCCGGATTCCAGCCGCAGACGATGTTGAGGCCCGCGCGCCCGCCCGAGACATGGTCGATCGTGGCGAGCGCCTTGGCGGCAAGAACAGGATGAACCATCGGCACATGAACGGTGGAAAACACCGCGATCCGCCGCGTTGCGGCCGCCAGCGCCGAGGCAAGGGTCAGCGTCTCGAAGGACCATTCACGGCTGTTCATCTCACCGCCGAACCCTTTCCAGCGCGCGATCGGCAACAGGAACTCGTAACCCGCCGCGTCGGCATGCTGCGCCATGCGCAGAAGCTCGGGCCAGGTTGCGCCCCAGCGTTCGGGCACCTTTGTCAGCGTCAGCCCGCCGTCGGCATTCATCGAGAACACCCCGAGCTTGAAGGCGTTGGGCCCTTTCATCGGATGAATCGCGACTTCGGTCATGTCGGCTCCTCGCGCGCGGGCCCGTCCGTCGGGCGCCTGTGTTGAAAATACCGTGCGGCCGCCTCGACGAAGCGGCGCGCGAAGTCGGCGGCAGCGTCCGGATCGCGGCGGGCGAAACCCTCCAGCCCGACGCCCATCATTTCCAGCGCCTCCTCGCGCGCCCCGGGCAGCGCGAGAGTCATGCGCCGCAGCGTCCCGGCCTGATCGTCGAAACGCTCGAGCGCTTCGCGCAGGCGGCGGTTGGTCACGTGGGCAAGCCAACCCGCGCGAAAGGCATAGTTCGCCTCCAGGAAAGCATCGAGATCGGCGTCGGCCGTCGCCGACTGCGCCCCCTCAAAGGCGCGGCGCAGCGATCCGATCGCCTCCTGCGGCATCGATTTCGCGGCACGCGCCGCCGCCACCGGCTCGAGCAGGCAGCGCAGATCCACGATCTCATCCACTGCCTCCGCGGTTACCGGCGGCACGCGAAACCCTGACGCACCGGTTTCGAGCAGGCCATCCGCCACGAGCCGGGACAGCGCCTCGCGCACCGGGCTGCGCGATACGTTCATGTCCCGCGCCAACACCGATTCCACGAGCCGCGCCTCGGCGTCGAACGCCCCCATTCGAAGGCGGTCGCGCAGGGCGCGGTATATCTGCTCGGTCAGCGGCGCCGGGCGCGTCAGGGGCTCAGGAAGGTCCTGTTTCATCTCCGAGAAATCCCTTGCGCGGCGCCTTGGTCTGGTGACAATAACTGTCGACAGTATTCAGTTAATGCCCACAATCTTCGCCACGTCAAGCCATGAGATTGATGCGTCCCTGACGCCGCCGCGAACCGGAAGGACCGACCATGACACAGGATCCGATCGAGGGACTCCGCCGCGCGCTTCCCGAAGACGCGGTCCTGATCGGCGCCGATATTCCGGCGTCGGTCGCCGGCGACTGGAGTTCAGCCGATCCGGTGATGCCGCGCGCCCTAATCCGGCCAGGCGACACCGAAGAGGTCGCGACCGCGCTGGAGGCCTGCAATCGTCTCGGCCTGCCGGTCACGGCGCAGGGCGGGCGCAGCGGACTTGCGGGAGGAGCCGTGCCCGCTGCGACCGGGGCGGCGCTGACGCTCGAGCGCTTGGCCGTTATCGAGGAAATCGACCCGCTGGGCGGAACCGCGGTCGTGCAGGCAGGCGTGACGCTCGCCGCGCTGCAGACAGCGGCGCACGATCAGGGTCTGACGTTCGGCGTCGATCTCGGGGCACGCGACAGCTGCACGATCGGCGGCAACTTGGCGACCAATGCCGGGGGTACGCGCGTTCTGCGCTACGGGATGATGCGCGAGAATGTGCTGGGGCTGGAGGCGGTGCTGGCTGACGGTACGGTGATTTCGTCGATGAACCGTCTGCTAAAGAACAATGCGGGCTACGATCTCAAGCAGCTTTTCATCGGCACAGAAGGCACGCTGGGCGTTATTACCCGCGCTGTCCTGCGCCTGCAGCCGGCGCCCGCGACCTCGGCCAGCGCATACTGCGGATTCCGTGACGCCGAGGCGATGCTCGGCTTCCTGATGCGCGCGCGCAGCCGCCTCGGGTCGGCGCTGTCGGCCTTCGAGGCGATGTGGCCCAGCTTTTGCACCCACATGACCCGGGCCCTGCCCGAACTGCGCCGCCCCTTCGATGCACCGCACGGTCTCCATGTCCTGATCGAGGCGGTCGGGACAGCCGATGACGGGGTGCAGGCACGTTTGCAGGCGCTGCTGTCGGAAGCGCTCGAGTCGGGCGACATGATCGACGCGGTGATCCCGTCTTCGGAGCGGGACCGAGCCGATCTGTGGGCGCTGCGCGAGAGCGTGGCACATTTCGATCGTGTGTTCGGACCTATCATCGCCTTTGACGTTGGGGTGCCGGTCGCGGCGATGGGCGATTTCGTGGCGCGGATCGAGACCGAGCTCACCGAATGCTGGCCCGGTATCGTCGCGATGAGTTACGGTCATATCGGCGACAGCAATCTGCATCTCGTCTGCCACCTTCCCGGTGCGGGTGCCGATCAGCCGCATGAGGAGGTGTCGAACCTCGTATATCGTCGCGTGGTCGGGGCCGGCGGCAGCGTTTCGGCCGAACACGGCATCGGCACGCTCAAGCGCAAGGCGCTCGCGCGCAACCGCAGCCCGGCAGAGCTGGCGCTGATGGCGCGGATGAAACGCGCGCTCGATCCCAACGGCATCCTCAACCCTGGCAAGGTCATCACGACATGAGGCGAAGGTATTTCGGCGGCAGCGATGCGTCACGGGCCCTGTCCGTCGCCGAGTTGCGGCATATGGCGGCGCGACGGTTGCCGCCCTTCGTGTTCGAGTATCTCGAAGGTGGGGCCGAGGACGAAGTCACGCTGACACGCAACCAGGCGGCATTCGACCGCGTCGCCTTCCGGCCGCGCGCGCTTGTCGATGTAGGGCAGGTGGATCTGTCGTGCGAGGTGCTGGGCCGACGCTGGCGCGTACCCTTCGCCATCGGGCCGACCGGGTTCAACAGCCTGATCGCGCCCGACGGCGACCGCGCGCTGGCCCGGGCGGCGCGCGCGGCGGGCGCGCCCATGGTGCAAAGTACCGTCTCCAACGCCACCATCGAGGCGATCGCGGCGATCGAGGGGCTCGACCACTGGCTGCAGCTTTACGCGTTCAGATCGCTCGAATTCATGGAGCGCCTGGTGGAACGGGCCCGCGCCGCAGGGGTGCACGGTCTCATGCTGACTGTCGACGGCAGCGTCTTCGGCAATCGCGAGTGGGACAAACGCAGCTATCGCCCCGGCACCACCGACCCCACCCTGCGCCAGAGACTGGCCACACTGGCCCATCCCCGCTGGGGGCTCGGCATGCTGAGCCAGGGGGGCGTTCCCACCTTCGGCAATATCGTCGAGATGCTGCCCGAAGGCCGGCGCGACATGGCATCCGCCGCCGGCTGGGCACGCGAACAGATCGATCCGGCGCTTGACTGGGCCTGGCTGGACTGGCTGCGGAACATCTGGGATGGACCGCTCCTCATCAAGGGAATCGCCCGCGCCGACGATGCCCGCCGCGCCCTCGACGCCGGGGCGCAAGGCGTGGTACTGAGCAATCACGGGGGGCGGCAGCTCGATGGCACTCAGGCCACGATCACCCTGCTGCCCGAGATTGCCGACGCGGTCGGCGGCCGGATGACGATCCTGATCGACAGTGGCTTCCGTCGCGGCACCGATATCGCCAAGGCGTTGGCGCTGGGGGCGGATGCGGTTCTGTTGGGACGCGCGACGCTCTACGGCCTCGGTGCGGCCGGCGAGGCGGGTGCAAGCCGGGCGCTTGCGCTGCTGGAAGCAGAGTTGTACCGCACGGTCGCCCTGCTCGGCTGCCGGGATCTCTCGGCGCTCGGCCCGCAGCTTCTGGACCGTGGGGATCGCGGGCCGCTGGATGCGTCACGCTGAGGCGGGGCAGTTACCGGATCTCGTTGACGTAACGGTGCTTCGTGGTTTCGGCGTGGTGCAGCGCATGCGCCACTGGCGCGTTCGCCTCGTCAAAGGCCGTCTCCTCGATCTGCAGGACAGGTGCGCCCGCGTCGACGCCGAGCGCGTCGGCGATGTCCGCCGTGGCGGCGACGGCCGCAAGTTGCTCGCGCACAGCCGCGATGCGAATGCCCGCTGCATCGTTCATGTGACGGTAGAGCAGACCCGGTGCGGCCTCGGGCGTTTCGGGGAAGTCGGGGACACGCTGCGCAGGAAGCGTGAAGAGATCATGCATCACCGCCCTGCCATCGACAAGGCGCAGCCGTCGCAGGCGCAAGACCTGCGCCCCATCCGCAAGGTCGAGCATGCCGCGTTCCGCCTGCGTCGCCCGGCCGCGGGCGATGCCGAGGGTGCGGGTCTGTGCGCGGCACAACCGCCCGTCCAGATCATGCAGGCGATAGTAATCCAGCAGGAAACGCAGGCTGTGGCGCGGCGGGCGGCCGGTGACGACGGTGCCGGTCTTTCGTCGCCTGCTCAGCACGCCCGCCGCGGTGAGCTCGGCCAGCGCGCGGCGCAGGGTGCCGACAGCCACCCCCATCGACGCCGCCAGCGCGTTTTCGCCCGGCAACACGGTGCCCGCCTGCCAGTCGCCACGCGTAATCGCCTCGGCGATGCGCGCCTCGACCGCCCGCCAGCGTGGGACGGCCTCCGGCAACGGAACTGACAGGACCGCATCTTCAGCATCGTTCGAAGCGTTGCGCTGCACGGACATCGGACTTGACCTTTCATATTTCTATAAAGAATATAGAATGCGACAATCTACCGCAACCCCGTGGAGGGCACCAATGCCGAAACAGATCAAGCTTGGCCTGTCGATGTGGCGCATGGGCTATCACATTGCCGCATGGCGCCACCCGCAGGTGACGCCCACGGGATCGATGGATTTCCAGCACTTCCTCGAGGTCGCGCAGATCGCGCAGCACGGCTTGTTCGACCTTCTGTTCATGCCCGACGAGCTGGCCATCCGCGGCAGCGACAATCCGCCCGGCGCACTGCAGCGCCAGAGCAACGGCGCCGAGCTGGAGCCGATTACCCTGTTATCGGCGCTGGCGCCCGTGACTCAGCATATCGGCCTCGTCTCCACCGGCTCGACCACCTACAGCGAGCCCTACAACCTCGCGCGGCAATTCCTCTCGCTCGATCATCTGAGCGGCGGGCGCGCCGGGTGGAACGTCGTCACCTCCTGGGGCAAGGAGGATGCGCTCAATTTCGGCCACATGGACACGCCCGACTACAACCTGCGCTACGAGCGCGCCGGCGAGTTCGTCGATGTCGTGCGCGGCCTGTGGAACAGCTGGGACGCCGACGCATTTCTGCGCGATCAGGAAAGCGGGCAGTATTACGATCCCGACAAACGCCATGTACTCAACCATGAGGGCAAGCATTTCCACGTGCGCGGGCCACTCCATGTCGCGCGCTCGGTCCAGGACGAGCCGGTGATCGTGCTCGCCGGAGATTCCGACGAAGGCCGCGAGATCGCCGCGCGATCGGCCGATATCGTCTTCACCGCCAAGCAGACACTGGAGGATGCGCAGGCCTTCTATGCCTCGGTCAAGGGGCGGCTGAAAAAATACGGCCGCACCCCGGAAGATACTGTCATCATGCCCGGCATCATGCCGATCACCGCGCCCACGCGCGACGCGGCGCAAGCCAAGTTCGACCGCATCCAGCAGCTGATCGACCCGGTCGTCGGGCTCGCGGCGCTGTATGACCGGCTGGGCGACCTTTCCGGACACCCGCTCGACGGGCCGGTGCCCGAGCCAAAGGACCCCGCCTTTCGCAGCCGCGCCGAAACGATCTGGCGTTTTGCCCAGCGCGAGGGGCTGACGATCCGCGAGCTTTACCGCATCCAGGCGGCCGGGCGCGGGCATCGCGTCGTCGTCGGCACCCCCGCCCAGATCGCCGACACGATGCAGGAATGGGTGGAGGCCGAAGCGGCCGACGGGTTCAATATCGCACCGACGCATCTGCCGGCCGGAATTCAGGATTTCGTTTCCCTGGTGGTCCCCGAACTGCAACGCCGCGGGCTGTTCCGCACTGCCTATGAGGGCACGACGTTGCGTGGCAATCTGGGATTGACGCGGCCCAAGCCGCGCTGAACCTAGAGGCGGAACTGCGCATGAGCGAACTGCACTACCAGGGGCTCGTGGAGATCGGGCGGCGCATCGCGGCACGCGAGACCACCGCGCACGAGGTGACGGCGCAACAGCTTGACAGGATCGCCCAGCACACTGACCTCGGCGCTTTCATTGCGCTGCGCGCCGAGGCGGCGATGGACGAGGCCGCGAGCGCCGATGCCGAGATTGCCGCGGGGCAGCATCGCGGGCCGCTGCATGGCGTGCCGGTGGCGCTCAAGGATGTCATCGACATGGCCGGGATGGCCACCACCGCCGGCATGGCGCTGCGTGCCGACGCCATCGCCGCTGACGATGCCACCGTCACCCGCCGTCTGCGCGCGGCAGGTGCCGTCATCCTGGGCAAGCTGACACTCACCGAAGGGGCCTTCGGCGACCACCGCCCGCCCTTCGGCGCGCCGGTCAATCCCTGGGACGCAAAGTTCTGGCCCGGCGCCTCGTCCAGCGGCAACGGCGTCGCGACGGCGGCGGGGCTGTGCTTTGGCAGTATCGGCACCGACACCGGCGGCTCGATCCGCATGCCTTCTGCCGCCAATGGCGTCGCCGGGCTCAAGCCCACCCGCGGCCGGATCAGTCGTCACGGGGTGTTTCCACTGGCGCGCACGCTCGATCATGTCGGCCCGATGGCCCGGCGGGTCGAGGATCTCGCGGCCGTTCTAGCCGCCGTGGCCGGCCCCGACCCGAAGGACGCGACCTGTGCCCGGCCTTTCGTCGGCAACCCGTTGGCGGAGTTGAAGCGCAGCGTGCAGGGGCTGCGGCTGGGGATCGATCCGCGCCTTGTCAGCGAGGCGGTCGATCCCGAGATCACCGCCGCCGTGGTGGAGGCCGCACGCCTGCTTTGCGCGGCCGGCGCGCGGCGGTGCGAGCTGCGCTTTCCCGATATCGGCAATGTGGTGGATCTGTGGTTCGACATCTGCGCTGTCGATGCCGCCCATGTCCACGCCGCGACCTGGCCCGGGCGGCGCGCGGAATATGGGCCGGCGCTTTCGGCCTGCCTCGAACACGGCACCGCGCTTTCGTCGCAGGATTATCACGCAGCGCTCCTGCGACGCGAGGATCTCGGCGGCCGGATCGAAGCGCTGTTCGATGAAGTCGACGTGCTCGTGCTGCCGGTGTTCGCGCGCACGGTGCCCGAGGCCGCGCACGCAGCGAACATGAACGCGGCGATGATCGAGGAGCTGCATCGCTTCACCTGCCCCTTTACCCTGTCGGGGCACCCCTGTGCAGCGGTGCGCGCCGGAACGGACCGCAACGGAATGCCGATCGCGATCCAGTTCGTGGCCGCGCGCTTCGAGGAAGCGCTCTGCCTGCGCGCTGCGGCGGCGTTCGAGGCGAAAACGCCCTGGCACAGACTCCATCCGCCCCTCGGCTGACCCGGGCCCCGGACACCCGGTTCGCCGCGGTGAGCGCCGCGCTCGGACGCGCGGCACCTCGGCCGATACCCGGCCGCAAGAGATCGGCTGATGCCCATGGCGTCACTGCGCTGTCACCCGGCGCGATGGCGTGATCGACACCTCCGGCCGCTGCTCACGCTGCCAGCGCGTCCCAGTCGCCCGCCGCCAGGGTGCGGCACATATCCGTGATCGCGCGCTGCGACATCCGGGCAGGATCAAAGACACCCTCGATCGTATAGCGGGAAAGTATCTTCTGCTTGATGCGGAAGGTCTCGATCCGGTGCATGCTCCATTCGGCGAAAAGACGATGGTCCACATCATGAGCGCAGAGCACCTGAATGCCGTGGTGGCGATCATCCCGCATGATCCGCATGAAACACTCGCCGATCGTGGTCGCTTCTCCCTCCAGCAATTGCATGAAATGCTGGTCCCCGACGATCAGGGCGCCAGTGATCCCGTCGCGAACATTATTGTCGCGCGACTTCTGCAATATCCGGTCGAGTGTATCGACAGCCGTGCCGTCGTGGCGCGACGCGTAGATGAGCTGGGCTAGCTGCATGGCTGTTCCTCGTGAAGAGCGCCGTCCTTTGCGTGCGTCCAGACTATCGACCTGCGGGCACCAAACTCAAGCGCTTAATGCTTGAACCACCCCGCCTGAGCGCGGGCAGAGCCATGCGCCCATCGCTGATCGTCTGCGCCGAACGCATACGCGCGGCGCGCCGCTAGCGAAGCATTGGCTTTCCCGGGTCCGTCTCGCGGCTGTCCGCCACGACCGCAAGTGTCAGCGCGGCGTGCAGCGGGGCGAGCGGGTGTATCCGCGTCGCGCGCAGCGGATGCCCTTCGACAAAATCGGCATGGATGAACTCGCCGAGCTCCCCCACAAGGTCCTTGAGAGTCGCGCAAGGCCCCACCCGTTCGGGGTGCAGATCGATCGTCACCGGACGTTCGACAAGCCGCAGCATATCGACAAGTTCGGCTTCCGGCGACTCGAAGGAGGGCAAGCCGCGCGCCTCGTGCAGCGGAACCCAGTCGCTGTCGCGCGTGCCGATGATGCCGGTGATCGACCAGAAGGTGCGGTCCTGCGGCTCGCATGGCTGAGGATTGTTCCGGCCAAGTATGCCGTCGCGCATGGGCTGGACAACCACTTCCAAGAGATCCTGACGCTCCTGCCCGAGCGTCGATCGACGCTTGTCTTTCGGCTTCGTCATTCCGAGCTGCTTTCGGAAGGGAACCAGATCTGCTCAGAGAATCTCCAAGATGATGCAGGCGCCAGTATCAGGACAATCGTGGCGCGCGCGTGCCGAAACACGGGCGCACGGAGGCCGAGAATGAGGAAGTTTCAAGGCTGCCGGGCGCCTGCCTGTCCGCGTCGTGCCCCTGCAGAGGCACCGGAACCGTCCACTGCCCGCTCCCGGCATGACCGGTGCGAAAGTCATGTAGCAGTGTCGCCGCCATACCACGCAGGTTGATCGCACCCGCCAAGGGGAGATCAAGCAGCAGCGAAGCGCAACGGCGCAAAAAAGGCCCCGCAATCCATGCGGGGCCTCGAGGGAGAGAGTGATGATCGCCCCGCAAGGCGACCATGATCGAGAATCACCCGGAGCAAGGCCTCAGCGAAAGAGGGTGGGATCGCTCGGGCGGGCCGCATCGATCTCGGCAGCGTCCGAGAAGGTAGAGACGGTAATGTCGCCGGCATCGCCCATCGTGGCCCGGTCGCGGGGGATGAAGAACTCGGCCACCTCGCCGACGCCCTGCACGCCGGTCGTGGCGAAGCCTTCCTTGGCCGCCTCTGCGACGTCGCGCGGCAGCGGATCCCCGACGCCGGGAACGGACGCATGCGCGGCGGTGGCCAGAAGGGCGGCGGCGATCATGGCGAGAGTGGTGGTCGTCAGTTTCATGGCTCGGTTCCTTTCAGTTCGTCATGTGTTGCCCGGACATCTGCCTTTCGGTGTCGGATCGGCATCTGCCTTTGCTGTGATCCCAGGATGGGCATTCTCGCGCACCCGATCAAAACACCTCCATTCACGGCGGCGCAGTGCGGCGCGCGGGTGTAATCACAGGACCGTCAGCGCCCTGAGAGCAGAAGGATTTCGTGTCTTAATATCAGCGCACTGAGAGCCGCAACCTGACGGCATCACCGTGACCTCGCTCACGCATCACGGCTGCGTGCGGGATGGCAGCGCCTTGTCACCGGCGCAGCGATGCCGCCGCCACGACGCGTTACGACACCTTTCGAACCGCGCTCAGCCGGGCTGAGGCGCGGCCTGTGCGCAGCGGCGTGCGGCGTAGTGAAGGGAAAACAGCATGCCCGCAAGCAGCAGAATGAAGGCGATCGGGACCATAAGCCCCATCAGCGTGAGCAGCCCGGCGGTGACCTGCACGCCCAGTAGCAGGAACAACAGCGGAGCGCAGCACGCCGTCCCCGCCAGCAGGCCCGGCAACCCGGCGAGCACGCCGGTCAGCGGGCTCAGCCCGCACTGCACCGCACAGCGACGCGCGATCCGCACGAGCGCGATCTGGGCGCCGGTCAGCGCGCCCAGCACCGCACCGATCGCCAGATTGACCGGTGATATCAGCCACACCACGAACGGGGCTTCCAGCATCCCGATGGGCTCGAAATGAAACGGCCCGCGGGTGCGCCAGATCATCTCGGCCCAGCCGGGGACGAGAAGCGCCTCCGGCGCGCGCGCGGCGCGTGCATCCACCGTCAGGTCACCAAGCGCGATCTGGAAGAGCACAACATAGACCAGCGTCACCGACCAGAAGATGAGATGACTGATTGGATCTCGGGCAAGCTCGCGCAGCATTTCAACCATGCAGGGCCGTCTCCGGATAGAAAGCCGTCCAGGCGAACCACATCGCCTCGAAGGCGTTGACCGGGGTGAGCCCGTCGCCTCCCGACCAGGTGACGCCATTCGGCCCGGTGCCGTCAGTCGATGCCTGCGCCTGTGTACGCCCCGCAAAGACGTAGCCGGTGTCGAGCGCGCTATCGTGGATGGCGGTGAACACGGCGCCGCCGCTTTCGAGTTCGAGCCGCCCGGCCTCGCGCAGCACGTCCTTGCCTACGGCAACCGCCGCGTCGGCTGTGCGCGCGCCGAGCACCACGGATTTCAGCGGGAGTCGGCCATCCTCGTGCATCACCGGAAACATCCGATCACTGTCGGGACGGTAGTAGCCGCTGCGCGGGTTGTAGGCACCATAAGGGTCGCGATTGTAGTTGCGGGCGAAGCCGGTTCGCGTCGAAAGAACCCAGGTATCGGGGTGGGTTGCGCGCCAGCGTTCCCATGTGGTCCACATCATCGGGCGTTCGACGAGCGCGCTGCCCGTGTGCGGCCCGCTGATGCCCACAGCCAGGATCTGCGGAAACCAGGTATCGGTGTCGCGATCATACATGATCAGATTGCTGTTCACGAGCCGCCCCGAGACGCCGAACTCGGTGCCGCCACGTTCAAAGGTGATGGCGGTCCCGGTGAGCGGGCAATAGGTCACTGCCAGGCCCGTACCGCCCACAGTGTCATTGACGATTTCGTGCCATACCAGGATGCGCTGCGGATACGCACGCGCAACCCCGTTCTCGACCAGGCCGAACACGATGTCGCCGTCGTCGAGATAGCCGTCCGCCTCCTCGGGGGACCAGAACTCGGGCGCGTCGATGGCCGGGATACCGTCCTTGCCCGGCCCGCCGGAAAGCTTCGCCGCGTCATACTCGGCGGGGTCGCGCGGTGTCAGTCGCCCCTGCGACAGCAACGGATAGGGCGCGCTTGCGGCCCGCGCCCTGAATGGATGGCTGATCCCGGCCGCGAATGCCAGTCCCGCCCCGCCGAACAGCATGCGGCGGCGCGTCATGTTCATGGATGTCATCTGTGCCCTTTCGGCAGTGGCGCATGTCATGCGCACGGGTCTCCTTGGACTCGTTTCATCTGCGGACTCATTCGCCATGACGCGTCCCATGGTTACCGCAGCCGCGAAAGAACCCCGCGATGACTGGCGAGCCGGTCACGCCCTTGGACCTGCGTTTGGCGGGGTGTCGCGGTAGCGGTTTTGCTGTCACGACCCGTCTCATGCCCCGCCGGACCGGCCGCCGGGAAACCGCGAAACATGGGCTTCGAAAGCCTCCCGCAGGACGGCACGGTCAACCAGCCCGCTGATGACCTGCTGCATCTCGCCGTCCCCATCGAAGAGCAAGAGCGTGACATGGGGCACGCCGTATCTGCTGGCCAGGGCACGGCCTTCGGACGACCGGATGTCGGCCACCCGCACCACGAGCTGGGCGTCACTGAAGGACTTGGCCGCGCTCAGGGTTTCGCTTTGCAGGGCGCGGCAGGTCGCGCATTGCGGATCATGGATCTGCACCACGACCGGAACACCGTTGCCGATCACCGATAGATCGTGCCGCTCGACATGCCCCCGATAGCTGTCGGCGAGCACCCAGCCGCCCACCGACAGCACCGCCGCCGCGATCGCGCCGTTCCTGATGCCACGCAGCAGGCGCCGCCGCGTGAACGCGGTACCGGATGATGTGACGTGCGCCGGGGCCTTGCGCGCAGCGGCTGCGCCCGCCTTGCGTCTCGACCCGGTGCGCCTTGACGATTTCTTCATTGCGTGACCTCGGACGCGATGCGACGCGGCCGCGGCGCATCGCGCCGTCGCCACGCCGCCCGTTGCGGTTCAAGCTATCTGATCGAAGATCCTGTCAATCTGCGCGAGGCCGAGATTGCCGCTGTAGCGTGCGCCATTGATCAGCAGCGTCGGCGTCGCCTGAACCCCGAACACCTCGGCGCCCTCGCTGCGCTCGGCCAGGATGCGCTCGGCCAGGGGCCGGTCGGCGCGGCACGCGGCGAACTGATCGCCGTTCAGCCCGGTGCTGGCCGCGATCCGGCGCAGCGCGTCGATGGGATCGGAGGCCCTGGTCCAGTTCGACTGCTCGGCATAGAGGATGTCGAGCAGCGCATAGAAGCGGTCGCGGTCGCTGTCCCCGCAATGCAACAGAACCGCTGCAGCCATCGCCAGCTGATCGAGCGGGAAATGGCGATGCACGTAGCGCACGCGTCCATCCGGAATGTGTCCGCGCTTGAGCGCCGCTGCGGTGTGTTCATGAAACGCCGCGCAATGCGGACAGGCCAGCGAGCCATACTTGATCAGCGTGATCGGGGCATCCGACGCGCCCAGAACGAAATCATCCTCGCGCAGCGGGACATCGCCGAATTGCGCCTCGGCCTGCGGGCCGGACTCTCGGGAGCGGGATCGACTGCCACCCGTAGAAGGACTGCGATGCACCGTATCATGCCAGGCCAGAGCCGGGAACGCGGCAAAGGTTCCCGCAGCGATGGTGGCGATGGCGACGCGCCGGGTGTAGCGATCAGGCATTCGAATCTCCTTCAGGTTTCCTGGTGCGCGGGGCGGAGTGTTCAGGCCAGCCCGGCCGGCGGCGAAATCACGATGCGCCCGCAGGCAGGCTTCCTGCACCAGATCCTCGGCCGCCGACGGGTGCGGCGAGAGGCGCAACGCCGTGCGATCGAGCGCATCGAAATGCGGGCGCGACAGCGCATCGAACCCCGCCGTTCCGTCCCGCACCCCCATTCACCGCACTCCTGAACCTCGCGTCGCGAACGCGTCTGCCCACGCGAAAGGCTGCAGCGTGACATGAAGAGTTCGCGGCGCGAAGCCATCGGCCCGTCACGAATGCGTTACGCTCGGACGGCCCGCATGCGCGGCAACACACGCGCGGCACGCATCCAAGGTGGCCGCCCTTTCTGCATGGGCCGGCCTGCGCCTTACCGCCCCTCGGACGCGCTTCGACGCAGCCGGACCGCGCCGTGCCTGCGCCTCCTCGATGACCGCTGCGGAGAGGGGAAAGGCAGGTTGAGCCCGGGCCCCGCCGGTCGATGGCGGCCGCCCCAAGCCCGTGGCAGTCGGGGCTTGGGGCGAACGGCCCGACAGTTCACAATCGTTTGTGCTGTCTGGCTTGTCGGCTGTTGATAGGGTTGTGTCGTGCCGACGGTGCCCGTGTACGGAGGAGAACATGACTCGATCGACGACAGACAAGAAGCTGCGCCATTGGTGCGGCGGTCGACGCGAGGCGGGGCAGGATGCTCCGTTTCTGGCAGCGCTCGACGGGAATCGCTGGACGGCGGGAGACGCGGACAACTGGGATGCTTGCTGGTACACGGGCATGCCGCGCCCGAAGGCGTTCAGCGATCGCCCTCCCGGCACTTGGGTCAACCACATACCCGGCAACAACTGCCTGACGATCAAGAGCGCGCTGGCGCGGACCCTGTCGATCGCGCGGGCCCGCCAGATCGCCGAAGCCGGCCCGGAAAGTGACACGGCGCGGCGGATGGATTTCCTGCCCGAGACCTTTCCGCTGCCCGACGCATACCACAGCCTTCAGGCCGCCGCAGCGGCCGAGCCCGAGCAGCGCTGGATCCTCAAGCCGTGCAATTCGTCCCGCGGTCGGGGGATCTCCATCCTGCCGGATGCGGCGCTTGCGCCCAATGACAAGGCGTTCATGGTTCAGCGCTATCTCGACCGGCCGCACACCATCCGCGGGCACAAATATGTGCTGCGCTTCTACGTGGCCTTCACCTCGGTCGAGCCGCTGCGCGTCTATCTCTATGAGGAAGGTTTTGCCAAGCTCGCTTCGCACCCCTATGCGCCGGACGACATCACCGATCTGTACAGCCATCTGACCAATCCGGACGTGAACGCGACCAATACCGAGAGCGAGTCGCCCGTCATCTTCATTCCGATGCGCGACTACCGCCCCTGGCTGCGCGAGCAGGGCCATGACGATGTGGCGCTCTTCGAGCGGCTGCAGGATCTGGTACGCATTACCACCGTGTCGGCGCGCGAATACATGCGCCGGCGCAGCGCCGCGCTGAATGCCGACACGCGGCGGTGCTTCGAACTGATCGGGCTCGATGTCATGCTGGATGCCGACCTAAAGCCGTGGATCCTGGAATGCAATCTCAGCCCGTCGCTTGACGTCTGTGCGGCACCGCAGGATGGCGGCACCGCCGAGGCCGAGATCAAGCCGCGCATGGTGCGCGAACTGGTCGACATGATGGGCTTCAACCGGGCGGCACCCGCGAACGAAGAATTCGCCGACCCCGCCGAACGCATTGTCGCCGAGACCCGTGACGAGCAATCCCGCGCCGGGGGCTGGCAGCCGCTGGTGCCGACGGCGACCCCGCAGGATTACCTGCCATTCATGCCCCTGCCCCGCGCCGCGGACTTGGTCGCAGCGGACGCCCTGGCCGGCGGCGGGGTGCAGCGGCCGGTGCTCGCACGGCACCGGGTCGAAGAGATCATCGACGATGACACCCTCACGCTGCATTGCCGCCAGGACGGCAAGATGTACCGGCTTAACGATACGGCGGCATGGATATGGCTGCAAGCGGTGGAGGGCGCGAATCCTGACATGATCGCCGCTGAAATGGCGCGCCTGAGCGGCAAGACTGACCCCGCCGGGCAATGGGAGATGCGTCGCCTGGTCTGGGATCAACTGGCCGACTGGGTCGAGCTGGCGATGCTGCGCAAGACCGGACCCGACGGAATTCCGGATGCGCCGGACACCTTCAACGCGGATGTTCGTCCCTATCTTGTACGGAAATCGGCAACGGCAGAACCGATGGTTCTGCGCGCGGGTGCAGCGCGCATTCGTGTCGAACCGGGCGACGCGCTGGCGGCGGCCCGGCTGAAGGCTGTATTCGATCTGCAAAAGGATGTGGGGCGCGCCGCGGCTCCGAATGACGGGATCGACGTGCTGCGGCGGCGCGGCGGATACGCGCTGGCCCGTCAGGGGCAGATCGCGGTGCCGCAGACAAGCCTGGCCGGGCTGGCACCGAGGATGCGCGAGCAGCTGTTCGATCTGGCGCTCGCGGCGGAGTCCGTCGCGCCGGTCGGGTTGGCGGTGACGACGATTTGCCTGCGTGGTCGCGGCGCATGTGGACGCCGGCGCACGGTGCTCGTCGCGGGAGGCGATGGGGACATTCTTGTCGACCAGGCCACCTTCGCACTGGCCGAGGCGCTGAATGCGGATCTGGGCTGGGGGGCCGCCGTGGCTGCCGACGAGATCGGTGCGGCATCCGCGCTCGGGCTTCCCGTGGCGATGCCGGAAGGTGTGGGATTGGCCGTGTCCGACCCCGCCATGGGATCGCGTCGCGACCTGTGGCCGCGCGGACGACGCGGTTGTCTGCTTCCTTCGGCAGAGGGCTTGGCCGGGGCGGATATCGACATCCTCGGGCTTGTCGTATGCCGACCGGACGCGCCGGATGGCGACACCGCGATCCCGACCATGGATGCAGTCGGCGTCTTGGTGTCGGCACTGCGCCATGCTCCGGATGCGAAGATTCCGGACGATCTGGTACGCACCCTTCACGCCTGGGTGGCGGGCTGGCCCCGCTGGTCGCTGAAGGAAACAACGGTCGAGTCCGTTGCCGCGGATATCCGTGCCTCGGCGTATTCCGAAGCGCGCTGATCCAGAGAGCATTCTGTGAAAAAGGGGCGCGGCCGATACGGCCGCGCCCCTCATTGATCCGGGTTCGACTGACGGGGCGAAATCAATTCCCCTCGGCTTCGCCTTCTGCCTCGCCTTCAGCTTCGCCCTCGGCTTCGGCTTCTGCTTCACCCTCGGCTTCCGCTTCGGCTTCGGCTTCACCTTCAGCTTCACCCTCGGCTTCACCTTCCGCCTCGGCTTCGCCCGCAGCGGCGGCCATGAAGTATCCGCTCTTCTCTCCGAACGCATCCGACACGATCGCGGAACCTGCCGAGATGCCCACCACGGCGATCATCGCCGGCGCGATGAAGTTCGTGCTGCTGGACAGCTTGGCCAGGAGCGTGGATCGCTTTTCGTTTTCGGACATATAATCCTCCTTGTTAGTGCCCTGGGTCGGCCCCGGTATCAGGCCCGATTCCCCTTGATCAGCAAGTAAGCAGCCATCAGCGCCAACGTCACTTGGAACTGCATGCCGCCCATCGGATGGGTCGGGGTCGACATGAAATGCCACTGCCCCCAATGCGCCATAAAGATCGCGCCCAGTAAAATCACAATCATGCCAGTTGCGCCCAGCCGTGTGATGACCGCACCCGTCAGACCGGCGACGACGCCGCCCAGCAGGATGAAGACGCCCGCCCCGATCTCACCGAGCGCGACCAGAAAGGCGATGCCCGTCGGCAGGTTCATGATCTGAGCAAAGCCGGCGATGCCGGTACCGAGGAACTTGTCGATGCCGTGAAAGAGAAAAACGCTGGCCAGCGCGGCGCGCAGAACCCAATGCGCCTGACGCGTCAACCAGGGGGCAACCGTCGGATCGGATGTTTGGTCAGTCATGCTGACTCCTTCTCGTTCCTGTACAGGGTTGTGGCGCCTTTGGCGAACCACCTCGGCCCACGACCTATCGGCACAGCGTTCGGCGCGGCAACGCACAACCGCGCGAGTGATATGAAGGTCTCCGAAAAGTGACTGCAGCTCGGGCCGGCGGGTGCCGCGCGGCGTGCGCAGGGCGTCCCGTCATCCGGTGTCGGTTGGGGGGCCGTCCAGGTCCTTCAGCCCGCAAGCTCCGGGTGTTCATACGCCTTCGGATAGGGCATCGGTCTGACCGGTCCCAAGGGGACAACGCCGTTCCAGGACCGCCCGAAATACCCTTGCTTGCAATGCACGAGCGATCCGCTCTGCGCGACCCCCGGCAGGGCGTAGACCCGGCACAGCCATCGCCACAAATGCGGAAAATCGAGTATGCGCGCGCCGTTGAGCTTCATCCGCAGATAGTAAACCGGATCGTGACGGTAGAGGGTCGGAAACAATCGCAGGTCGGCCTCTGTAAAGCTGGCCCCGGTCAGAAAGAGGCGGCCGTCCGAAAGCCTTTGGTCAAGCTGCGCCAGGGTATCGAAATACGCGGCGAATGCGGCTGCATACACGCCCTGATCCGACGAGAACCCGGCCTTGTAGGCGCCGTTGTTGATGGTCACGTAGATCAGCTCGTTCAGGGTGTCGATTTCGGCCTGCACCGCCGGATCCGCGGGATATAGGTCGGGGCGGTCCGCATCCGGCGCCGTGCGGGCAGACCCCTTCGCAAACCGATCCAGCATCCGGAGTATTTCGGCGCTTTCATTGTTGACGATCCGGCCTGCGCGCTTGTCGTAGAGGATCGGGACCGATTGCTCGTCCGAGCCTTCCGCGCGGTAGATATCCCTTGCCAGCCGCAGGCCGAGTCCCGTGCCGGTTTCGGCGGTGCATTCGGGCAAGGGCGCGCGGGTCAGGGTCGAGACGCGGTCGGGGCTGAACTCCCAAAGGCCCGGCCCTTCGGGGTCACCATCGCCGGTGCGGTTCGGAAAGGCCACATCCATGGTAATGCTGTCGCGCAATCCCAGCACGTTGCGTGCCAGGGTGACGCGATGACACCAAGGACAGTTGAGCGCGACGAAAAGATGATATCGCCCGGGCTCTGCCGGAAACTCGGGATCACCGATTGCGTGCCGGAAACCGCTGACACCGCGCACGAACTCACCGCGTGCGCGGCGGGCGGCTGCGTCGCTCTGGTCTTCCTGCATGGCGGTATCGACTTCGGATCCGATCATCTCGTTTCCCCAGCATTCGGCGACAGGCCCATGGTCGGGCATCTCGGTTATTCGGATCGTGGTCGCGATGCGCAAATCAAATCCGCATCCCGGGGTGGGCACCGACGTCTTCACAACCGCGGACACGACCCGGCCGATTGCCCTCTCTACCAGCCCGTGACAGCACACCTTGTTCGCCGTGAAGGCGGCGCAAACTTCAGCCCGCCGACCGGCACAATCGGGCATCGCACCATATGACTTCCGATTGCCCGAGCCCGGCTCGGGGTATTGGCTGGCAGCGTGCGAGGACCGCGAGGTCGTGGGCAAGGGCGGAATGCGTCCCCGACCGAGACGGCGCCGCGCATCTGCACGGTCCATCAAATTACTGACTTCTAATGATTTTTTCGAGTCACTGACGACTCAATGGTGCCCAGGAGAGGACTCGAACCTCCACGACCATACGGTCACTAGCACCTGAAGCTAGCGCGTCTACCAGTTCCGCCACCTGGGCAAGTGGTGACCGGTCGATTACATGCGGGTTTCAGGGCTGTCAACGGGATAATGTCCCCATATCTGTTCCGGATTGCGCCTTGTCCGGTTTCCGCAGACCGGGTAGGCACTGATCAAATCGCATGGAGGCGCTCATGTCGAAGCTGGTCACAATCTACGGCGGCTCGGGGTTCCTCGGGCGGTATATCGCACGCCGCATGGCGAATGAGGGATGGCGTGTGCGCGTCGCCGTTCGCCATCCGAACGACGCGATCTTCGTGCGTCCCTATGGCGTGGTCGGCCAGGTCGAGCCGGTCTTTTGCAACATTCGGGACGATGACTCGGTCCGGGCGGTGATGAAGGATGCCGACGCGGTCGTGAATTGTGTCGGTGTGCTCGTCGAGGTGGGACGCAACGGATTCGACGCAGTGCAGTCCGAAGGCGCTGAACGGGTCGCGCGGATCGCCGCCGAGGAAGGTGTGGCACAGCTGGTTCAAGTTTCGGCCATCGGCGCGGATGCCGCATCGGACAGCCAGTACGCGCGCAGCAAGGCTGCCGGGGAGGACGCGGTGCGACGGCACTTTCCGCGCGCGGTCATCCTGCGACCCTCCATCATGTTCGGGCATGAGGACGGTTTCTTCAACCGATTCGCGACCATGACGCGGCTGGGGCCCATCCTGCCGATGGTGGGCGCACAGACGCGGTTTCAGCCGGTTTATGTCGATGACGTCGCCCGCGCGGCGGTTCTGGGGGCGAACGGCGCCGCCGACCCCGGCGTCTACGAACTCGGTGGCCCGGAGATCAGGACCTTTCGCGAGCTGATGCAGATGATGCTGGAGATCATCCGGCGGCGGCGCCTGCTGATCAATGTGCCGTTTCCGTTGGCCTCATTGATGGGCGCGGCGTTCGACCTGCTGCAGACCGTGACCTTCGGGCTGATCACGAACCGATTGCTCACACGCGATCAGGTCCGACAACTCAGGCGCGACAATGTCGCCGCGGATGATGCCCCGGGATTCGATACGCTTGGGATCACGCCGACGCATATGCACGCCATCCTGCCCGAATATCTTTGGCGCTACCGCCCCTCCGGGCAGTATTCGGACATTCAGAAATCGGCGCGCAACCTGAACTGACCGCCTTCGGGTCATGCCAGCGCGCCGGCGCTTGCGGGCCGGTGCCATGCTACACGCGCCCGAACTTCCCGCGACGCTGCAGTACCGTCCTGAGCAGGGCAGGTCGATCGGTCATCAGACCGTCCACCCCGAGCTCCAGCAGTCGCTCCATCTCGGTCTCGGAGTTGACGGTCCAGACATGCACCTGAAGACCGCGCGCATGGGCGGCGGCGACAAAGCGGGGCGTGACCACCGGCACACCGTGAAAGTGGGGCGGCACCTGAACGCAGGGATACTGCGGCCTCGGAATCGGCAGCCCCCACCCCGCCAGCCAGAGCTGCGCGACATCGCGATGGGCCGGCGACCAGCAGATGTCGTCACCCAACAGCGCGCGCAACCGATGCGTGCGCCGCACCCGCATCGATCCGATGCATATGCGCGATCGCGCACCGCATCGGCGGATCGCATCGGCCATCGGCCCAACGGCTGCATCCGATTTCGCCTCGATATTGAAGTACAGCGTCGGGAAGGCGGCCAGCGCCTCCTCGAGGCGCGGCAGGCGGGCGCCGCCGAGGGTGCGCAACCGCGACACCGTGGACCAGTCGAGATCGGCGATTGCACCGACCCGGCCGGTCATCCGCGCAAGTTCGGCATCATGAAAGATCACCGCGACGCCGTCGCGCGTCGCCTGTACATCGGTCTCGATATGGCTGTATCCCAGCCCGGCGGCGTGCTCGAACGCCTCGAGGGTGTTCTCCTCGGCCTCCAGGGCGCCGCCGCGATGTGCGAAGGCCAGCGGCAGGGGCCGATCCAGAAATGCGAAACCCGTTATCCCCGTCATGACGTCGCATCATCCGCGCTCGGACCATCATTGTCGAGCACTGGTCCCCGCGCTTGCATTCATCGGGCGGTATGATACCGCAAGCTTCATCTGTGCAATGACGACAAAGAGAGGCGCGCGCCATGGACGGCATCGCTGAGCTGCGGACAAGATATCTGGAACAGGTCGCCGCGGCAGACAGCCTCGAGGCGCTGGAGACCGTCCGTTTGGCCGCATTGGGCAAGAAGGGCGAGGTCAGCCTCAAGATGCGCGAACTGGGCCGGATGACGCCGCAGGAACGTCAGACCGCGGGACCCCTTCTGAACGCGTTGAAGTCCGAAATCGATGCCGCGCTCAAGGCCCGCAAGGCGGCGCTGGAGGATGCGGCCCTCGACGCGCGGTTGCAACAGGAATGGCTCGACGTGACGTTGCCCGCCCGGCCGCGTCCGCAGGGCAGCGTGCACCCGGTCAGCCAGGTCATGGAGGAGTTGACCGCGATCTTCGCGGACATGGGATTCTCCGTCGCCGAGGGGCCGCAGGTCGAGACCGACTGGCACAATTTCGACGCGCTCAACATCCCGCCCGAACATCCGGCGCGCCAGGAACACGACACCTTCTTCATGCACCGCATGGAGGGCGACAACCGACCCCCGCATGTGCTGCGCACCCATACCAGCCCGGTGCAGATCCGCGCCATGCAGGCCCAAGGCGCACCGTTGCGCGTCATCGCGCCGGGGCGGGTCTACCGCATGGACATGGATCAGACCCACACGCCGATGTTTCATCAGGTCGAGGGGCTCGCCGTGGGGCGCGACATCTCGATGGCGAATCTGAAATGGACGCTCGAGGAGTTCTGCCGCGCCTTCTTTGAGGTCGACAGCGTCGAACTGCGATTTCGCGCCTCGCATTTTCCCTTCACCGAGCCCTCGGCCGAGGTCGATATACGCTGCTCCTGGGCCGAAGGGCAGCTGCGCATCGGAGAAGGCGACGACTGGATGGAGATCCTCGGCTCGGGCATGGTGCACCCGGCAGTGCTGCGCGCCGGGGGCATCGATCCGGATCAGTGGCAGGGCTTCGCCTTCGGCATGGGGATCGATCGCATCGCGATGCTGAAATACGGCATTCCCGACCTGCGCGCATTCTTCGAGTCCGATCTGCGCTGGCTGCGCCATTACGGATTTTCCGCGCTCGACATGCCCGACCTCGCTGGCGGCCTGAGCCGGTGACACCAGCCGACTCGATGCAACGGGTCGTGCAACAGCATGCTGCACCTGCGCTTGACGCGCCCCGGACCCGAGCTTAAGCACAGCACGTCGGGCCCGTAGCTCAATTGGTCAGAGCAGAGCGCTCATAACGCTTTGGTTGGGGGTTCGAGTCCCTCCGGGCCTACCATGGAAATTCCAAATATCGGGTATCCAATCATCGATGAGGTGGCCCGCGCAGACCTGGGCGTGGGCCACTATGCCTTGGCAGCGCCCACATTCGTCCGCTGTTGGGCTACAAGTTCAATCGCACCGTCCCGCTCGCCCGTATCCGCGCGATCGGACCACGTGCAACAAGTATCGAGATCATGTTTGGCCGGCTGAAGGACTGGCGGCGCATGGCAACCCGATACGACAGGTGCCCAACGGTCTTCCTATCCGTGATCGCGCTCGCAGCAACCGTCATCTATTGGCTATTGGTCCTGACCCTGGGCCAGCCTCTCGCCGTCGTCGATCGGCTCGTGCATCACGCCACCATCTTCGGTGATGAATGTCGAAAGCGATCGCCGCAAGGCCGCGGAGAAGGCCGAAGGACCCGGACGACCTCCGCGAAAGGTGTTACCGGCGGACATGAATGCAGATTGTCGCGCTATACAGCACGATCTCGCGGCTGGGGGCCGCCTGGTGGGACGCGCGTGAGCGCTGGCAGCGCCGCGATCTCGGCACCCGGCGCATGGTCTGGATCCGGGCGGACGGGGCGATTTCCCGCCGCGCTTGACCTGGGAAAGAACAATGCGTTCTGACCCTGATCGGCGCCGATGAATGGAGCCACAAGGAGGTTCCGGGCCTCGCCGTGTTGCGCGCTCAGAAACTGCCGAAAAGCGTGGCCAGCACGATCAGCAGGATCAGCGCGAGGATCGGGATCACGACGGCCACCACCGCGATATCACGATACGCCTCGCGATGCGTCAGACCGCAGATTGTCAGAAGCGTGATTACCGCGCCATTATGCGGCAGGGCGTCCAGCCCGCCCGTCGCCACCGCCGTCACCCGGTGCAGAAGCGCAGGCGCAATGCCCGCTTCCTCGCCCATCTGCAGATAAGTCTCGCCCAGCGTGGCGAGCGCAATGCTCATCCCGCCCGAGGCCGACCCGGTCATTCCGGCCAGGAGACTTGTGCCGACGGCCAGAGAGATCAGAGGGTTGTCGCCACCCACCGTCACCACCCAGTCGCGGATCGTGGCAAAGGCCGAGAGGGACGCGATCACCGCGCCGAACCCCACGAGGCTGGCCGTGTTGAAGATCGGCTTGAGCGAGTCCGCCGCACCGCGCTCGAGCGTCTCACCCAGATCGGCACGCAGCCGGCGCAGATGCAGAATAACCAGCGTGAGCGAGGAAAGCGTCAGCGCCGCGATGATCGACCATACTCCGCGCAAGCTGCCGACATCGGTCGCACCGTATTCGGGCCGTTCCAGATAGGCGGTGTCGAGCGCCGGGATGATGAGAAAGGTGAAGGAAAGGTTCAGCAGTATCACAAGCACCAGAGGCAGCGCCGCGATGACCAGCGATGGCGGATTGCTCGGCTCTCCGGTTTCCAGCGCGGCATCGTCATGCGCACCATATCCGGCTCCCAGCGCACGCGCCCGCCATTCCAGCCATTGCCAGCCAAGCAGCAGCATCACCGCGCCCGTCACAAGCCCGAGCCCGGGCGCGGCATAGGGCGTCGTGCCGAAGTAAGGCATGGGGATCGCGTTCTGAATTGCCGGCGTGCCCGGCAATGCGGTCATGGTGAAAGTGAACGCCCCCAGCGCGATTGCGGCGGGGATCAGCACCTTGGGCAGATCCGCCTGCCGAAACAATGCCGCCGCGATGGGATAGACCGCGAAGGCCACCACGAACAGCGATACCCCGCCATAGGTCATCACCGCGCAGCACAGGATCACCGCCAGAATTGCCCGCGCGGCGCCGAGTCTGCGGATGATCCCGTCGGCCAGTACCTGCGCGCTGCCCGAGGACTCCATCAGCTTGCCGAATACCGCGCCCAGCAGAAACAGCGGAAAATACTGGATGATGAAGCCGCCCGTGGCCGCCATGAACACCTGCGTGTAGCTCGCCAGCACCGGGCCGCCCTCGGCGGCGGTCACGGCAAGGATCGCCATGGCGGGCGCGAGCAGCAGCAGGCTGACTCCGCGATAGGCCAGATACATCAGCGCGCCCAGCGCGGCGGCGATTACGGCAACTCCGCTCACGGCATCACACCCGGCACGAGGCCGTGGCGAACGCATCGACGCAGCATGCATCGGGGCCTGGCATCGCGCGGTTGCCGCATGCCGCGTTCGGCCCATGGCCATCTGGCGCAGGTTTCACACGCTTTCCGTGGAATGTGTCGGGCATCTCGGGACAACCTTTTTCTGCGCTGCAGCATAGGAGCTCGGATCTGCCGGGTCAACGTGGGCGGACCGAATGCTCGCACCCCGGATGGGCGGGCCGGCCTATCGGACCGGTGCCGGGCCGATCGATCGCCGTTCGGCTTGCAGCGGTTCGTATTGACGGCCGTCAACGACCCCACGCGGCGTCTTGCCTATGGATCGGGGACGACACTGTCGGAGGCGACATGACACAGGAAGAGATCCGTCGCGCATTCATCGGGGAGTTGTGCCGCATCGCCTCGGACCTGGATCCCGAAGAGGTGGAGGGGGACGCGCATCTCCTCGACGATCTGGGGCTCGACTCGATGGATGTGCTCAACCTCGTCACCGCGCTCGCCAAGCGCTTCGCGATCACCATCCCCGAAGTCGAGTACGCTCAGCTCGAGACGCCGGATCAGGCGGTGAGCTATATCGCCCGCAAGACCGGGTAAGACCCCGACCCTCGGCGCGCGCGACGGGTCAACGCGCCCAGCAACCCGGCGCCCGGGCCAAATGCTCCGCTTCGTTAACGTTCGTCAATGATGCGGCACTGCCCCGCTTTCTACGCTGCTTCCAAGGATCCGCGGGAACACGCCAGCTCCGCATCCGGCCGAACGCAGGACTGGGCAGATGGCGGGAGGGGAAGTCATGGAGCCGACCACAAGCGCATCACCATCCCTGCGCGCACCGATGAACGTCACAGCGGCGTGCGAAGCTTGGCGGGCGCAGCCGTTCAGACGCAAGGCGGGCGCAGCCGATGCTCTTCACGACGCTTGACTTCTTCATCTTCCTGCCGGTCGCGGTGGTGCTGTTTCACGTGCTGCCCGCACGGATGCGCCTGCCATGGCTAATGCTGGCGAGCCTGGGATATTATGCCAGTTTCGGGATCGAGAATCTGGGCTATCTGGGCGCCGTCGCGGTGATCGCGCTGCTTGCGGGGCGCCACCTTCTGGATGCCGGGGCGGCCCGGCGCCGGCTCGCTTTCTGGGCCGGGACCCTCGGCATTCTGGCGCTGATGGGGCTGCTAAAATACTACGACGCCATCGTCGAGGGTATCGCGTGGCTGCCCGGCATCGGCCTGACCGCGCCGGCGGGGTTTTCCTTCTACGCCTTCACCGCGATCGCGCTTCTGGCCGACCGCTATCGCAGCCCCGCCGAGACCCGCGCCACCGCCGGGCAGGATATCGTCTATCTGGCGTGGTTTCCCAAGATTCTGGCCGGCCCGATCGAACGTGTCGCCCCCTTCACCGCCGCGCTGGGCAGGCGTTCCACACTCACGCCGGTGATGGTGGTGGCGGGATCGCAGTTGATCCTGTGGGGGCTGTTCAAAAAGGTGGTCGTGGCCGACAATCTCAGCCCCTTCGTCGATCGGGCCTATGCCATTCCCGCATATGCGGTGCCGGTCGAGCTGATCATCGCCACATATTTCTTTGCCTTCCAGATCTATTGCGACTTCTCGGGCTATACCGACATTGCGCGCGGCAGTTCCCGGCTGTTCGGCATCAAGCTGTCCGAAAACTTTCGCCGCGCCTATTTCGCGCAGTCGGTGGGCGAATTCTGGTCGCGGCGCTGGCACATCTCGCTGGCGAGCTGGTTTCGCGATTACCTCTATTATCCGATCGTGGGCGGGCGTGAGCACGCGCTGTGGATGTATCTCGGCGTGCTGGTGGTGTTCATCGCAAGCGGCATCTGGCACGCCGGTCTGGGCTACGGCATCGGCTGGGGATTCGTCGCCTGGGGGTTGCTAAACGGCCTGTATCTGGTGTTCGAGCGCGCGCTGAGCCCGCTGCGCAAGCGGCTCAAGGCGCGGCTGCGCGGCACCATATTGGGGCGTATCGTCGGTGTCGGCGCGGCGCTGCTGGTGTTCCATCTGGTGCTGATCAGCTGGGTATTCTTCCGCGCCGGCACGATCGGCGACTCGCTGACCATCCTGCGGCGCATCTGGGCGGCGCTGCCGGACCTTCCGCGCCTGCTGATGAATTACCCCTTCACCACCGAGCACAAGTTTCTGGCCGGGCTGATCGTGGTGCTCCTGGTGATCGAGCTGGCGCAGGAGATGCCCGCGCTCAGCCAGCGCGTCGCGGCGCTGCCGCGCGCGGTGCATTGGGCGGGGTGGTATGCGCTTCTCTTCGCCGTGATCGGGCTGGGCGCCTGGCAGGCCGAAGTCTTCGTCTACATGCAGTTCTGAGGGGGATGCGATGAAATCGAACGCCACCCGATCCGCATCGCCGAGCCTGCGTTCAATCGCGGGCTTTCTCGGCCTGTTCGTGCTGCTTTATGCCGTGGCGGCGATGATCGCCGAATGGACGGTGGCGCGCACGGACACCGAAACCGCGTTTCAGAAGCTGCTCGGCGCGCGCGGCGAACAGATTGACTGGCTGGTCCTCGGGGCCTCACATGCGCTGCCGCTGGACTATGGTGAAGTGCCGGCTCGACTGCGGGCCGATTCAGGCCAGTCGATGCTGGTGCTGGCCGAAATCGGCGCCGGGCCGCTCTACAACCGTCTTGTCCTCGACCATGCGCTGCGCGATCTGCAGCTGCAACGGGTTCTGTTGGTGCTGGACGATTTCGCCTTCCACGCGTCACAGTGGAACGAGGACCGGATCGCCGACCGGTCCCTGTTGCGCCAGACGCCCTTGCGGCTGACGACCGCGCGGGGCATGGCCGGGATGGTGCTGCGCGAGGGTGTCGATCCGCGCGCGTTGGCCGATTATCTGACCGGCTTTTCCAAGCTCAACCCGCCCCGGCTGTTCCCCGAGGAAGGCTGGCGTGGGGCGCGGGATTTCGAACGCAGCTTCCGGCCTTCACGCCACGCGGTGGAAAGCCGGATTGCGTATCTCTACCCGGACGGCGCCGAGCCGGCGCGCGCCGCGCGGTATCTGGCAACACTGGACGCCCTGATCGCCGAAGCCCGGGACAACGGGCTGGAGGTGAGCGTCATGAAACCGCCGCTGCCCGAGATCTTTCGCAACGCGCTGCCCGATCATGCCGAGTTCGAGCGCGATTTGCGCGCCGTGCTCGACCGGCGCAATGTGCCTCTGCACGACTTCACGGAGGTGCTTGACGATCCGGGGTACTATTTTGACACGGATCACCTGAATGCCTCGGGCGTCGAGGCATTCTACGAAGACCACCTGATCGATCTGCTGACGGCGCGGCGCGATTGAGCCGGCCCACCCCCGCCGCTGCTACGGCGAGACGGGGGTGCGCGGTCAGTAGGAAGCCCCCCCGGCGCGCAGCGGCGGCGGCACCAGGTCGATCGGGATACCGGCGTTGAGCACCAGATAATCGGCCATCAGGCTGCGCTCGGTCTCGTCCATGTCGATCTCGACATGGCTGGGGTTGTTGAGCGTGCTCAACCAGGCCGAGCGTGTCCGGTCCTGGGTAACGGTCACGGTGATGATGTGACAGGACTGGCAGTATTGCATCGTCAGGTCGCGCCCGTCGCGCGGCAGCGCGGCGGCGAGTTCGGGACCCGCAGCGCCCGCGACCTCCATCGGGGATACATGTTCGAGATAGGCGGCCAGCGTCCGGCTTTCGAAATCGTCCAGCGCGTCGAGGCCGGCGACCGTGTCGCGGTTCGTTTCGATCCAGTCCTGCCATCCCTCGGCATCAAGGCTCTGACTGGCCATCGTGTCCAGCGCCTCCTGTGACGCGCCGGCGGAAATCACGCCTTGCATCAGCGTGCGCCCGCCGGACGGCACGAAGTCGAACAATTCATCGTCGCCGCGCACCGGGCCGGGGCCGAGCGCCATCATGAGGGCCGCCGTCAGGGGCAGCGAAAGCAGCACCCATGGCGATCCGGCCACACGTATGAAACTGCTGTTGTGCATCTTATCCCGTCCTTTCCGGCCCTGATGGCCGATGTCAGAAGCGCCATTCCGGTGGCACATCGTCGATCCGAAGCGGCATGTTGTATTCCGAATAGAGTGCGAAGGTCTCGATCTCGGTCCGGCTCATCGGGATCTCCAGGTGAAACGGCGCGTGGAAGGTCTGCATCCAACCCGCCTTGTCGCGATCATGCGCGAGATAGCCGGAAAAGAACCCGTGGCAGGACTGGCAATGCCGGATCGCCAGATCCCTGCCATCGCGCGGCAGGGCACCGGCAAGCGCCTCGGGGTCAAGCACGGCCAGCGCCTCGGGGTCCTCTACCGGCATGTTCAGCGAAAGATACCCGGCCAGCGTGAGCGCTTCGGTCTCGCTCAGAACTGCGTCGGTTCGCGTCAGGTAGTCCCACCATTCATCCTGGTCCAGCGACTCTGCCGCAACTTCCGCCAGCCGGTCCGGGTCGGCGCCGAACACCTTCAGTGCGAGCGTACGCCCGCCATCGGGCACGAACTCCATCCCCGCCTGCGCGAATGCCATGCCTGCCACCGCCGCCGCGCCGAGCCCCGCCACCCACTGGTGCCATGATGCCGACAGCCGGGGTCGTCGCGGGACGGTCATGGCTTCCCTCGATCGCCGGGATCGAAGGCATAGACCGGAACCGACATGGTGGCGACCGGGCTTTCCCGACCGAACCCGCGGCCGCGCATGATGTCGAGCCGCGTGGCGGTCTGGTCGTCGAGGTACTCCTCGCGGCAGGCCGGGCAGACCATGGCCGGAATGCCCCGGATCACGACCAGCGACTCTGTCGTGCGAAACACGGTCGAGATCGGGCTGGCGACCAGGTCGGCCTTGCCGCAAGTCGGGCAGTCGCCCACGCCGGCTGCGCGCTCACCACCATTGCCTTTCCCGCGCTCCGTGGCCGATTCCGGGTCGGCGATCTGTTCATGCTTCATGTGCACCACCTTCAGGTCGTTGTTGCGCCCGGCCCGCAGATCCGCGGACCGGGTTTTCAGGTGCCGTGTCAGCCGACCAGCCGTTTTGCAGCGTCGAAGACGTGATCGGCGTTGGGCCGCATCCACAGGAACATCTCCGGCGAGGCCGGCGGCGGCGCGTCGGGGAAGGCGACGCGCTTGTAGCGCACGCCGTCAACGTTCTCGGCGATCCGCGCGATGACCTCGGCGCCCGGGCAGAGGGTGTAGTAGGACTGATCCACCGTCAGCACGTGTCCGGTCTTGGAGGCCGATGTCACCAGCGTTTCGGTGTCCATTTCATTGAGGACACGCAGGTCGATCACCTCGACATCCATGCCGTCCTCGGCCAGGCGTTCGGCGGCGTCGAGCGCGACCGGCATGCCGGGACCCGAGCTGACGATGGTCAGATCGCTACCCTCGCGCGCCACGTTGGCACGGTCGAGCGGCACCTCATAGACCTCGTCGGGGACCTCGGCCGACAATGAGCGCAAACCGGCCGGATTGAGGAACACCACCGGGTCGGGGCTGCGCAGGGCCGACGTCATCAGCCCCTTGGCGTCATACGGGTTCGAGGGCACGACACAGCGCACGCCGGGCATCCGGGCATAGGCAGTATCGAGCTCGTAATCCGAATGCTGACCTGCAAAGCCCGGGGTCTGGCCCGTCAGCTCGATGATGAACACGACCGGCATCGAGGCTTTGCCACCGGTCATGTGTCGCAGCTTCGCGGCGTGGTTCTGGATCACCTGAAACGGCATCCCGGCGCCCTGGTAGGGGATGTAGGTCGCCGAACGCGAGCCCGCGAGCCCCGCACCGATCACCGTCGAAGCCATCCAGTTCTCGTCGATGGTGGTGTTGAGGACCCGCTTGCGGCCGAATTCGGTCTCGAGGTTGATCACCGGCATTCCGGGGGCGGAGGCCACTGGCGGTGTCAACTGGAAGATCCAGGTCATCGCGGGATCTTCGCGCATCTCGTGCTGGACCGCCTCAAGGACGGCGTAAATCCATGTCTTCTCGCTCATCTCTCAATCCTCCTCAAGGGGGCAGCGCTCAGCCGAACTGGCGTGCGGGGACGCGCCCTTCCGCGAATACATGCAGCAACCCGTCCTCGGGGTCGGCCAGCGGCTGCTCCATAGCCCAGGCAAAGGCCTCGTCCACCTCGGCGCGGATATCGGCCTCGATCTGCTCGGCGCGTTCCGCATCGATCACGCCCCAGGCGGTCAGCGTGTTGCGGCAGATGTCCACCGGGTCGCGCTGCATCCAGGCACGCACCTCGCGCTCGGGCCGGAACGAGGTGATCGCCAGCGGGTCGTAACCGAAGGCGCCCAACTCACCCACCCGCGCGCCGGGGGCGCCCCAGTGGTTGTAGTAGCGGTAGGTCTTGGCCTCAATGAACCCCGGCCCGCCACCCGCGCGCGCGCGTTCCACCGCCTCATGCATGGCGTTGTAAACCTGGAACACGTCCTGGCCGTCCACCACGCGCGCCGGAATTCCGTAAGCCGTGGCCGCATCGGCGATGTTGGTGTGCGGGCAGGAATAGGAATAATGCGCGTACTGGTGGTAGAGGTTGTTCTCCATGATGTAGATGAACGGCAGGTCGAGCAGCTTGGCATTGTTGAGCGCCGCGTGGAAATGCGGCGTGCCATAGGTTCCGTCGCCGCCGAACACCACCGACACCTGATCGCTGCCGCGCGCGCGAAATGACAGCGCCGAACCCTGCGCCAGAACCGGCCCCGGCCCGATGATGCCGTCCGCGCCGATGAAACCGACCGACGGGTCGGACAGGTGCATCTGCGCACCGTAGCCGCCGTTCAGGCCGGTGGCGCGGAAATCGTTCTCGGCAGCCATGAGCTTCAGGTCCACGCCCTTGGCGATGGCGTGGCCGGTCGGCCGGTGGCTGGAATAGACCAGATCGATCTGGTCGAACGGCCCGTCATTGCGCAGCGCCGCGCAGACGCCCGCCGCGACGGCTTCCTGCCCGGCATAGAAGTGATTGTAGCCACGATAGCCCGGGTCATCGAGCATCTTGTCGGCCATGGTGCGTTCGTGCCAGCGGATGCGCAGGATTGTCGAGTACATGTCGATCAGCTTCTCGTCGCTGAGATCCCGCGCCCAGAAGCCGATCTCGCCGTTGGCTTTCGCCACCTGCGAGCCCAGCGACACCGCCAGCCCGGCAAGCCCGGCAATCTTGAGAAAACCACGACGCGAGGTGCCGCCACGCGCGTCGCCCATGTTGTCCTCGAATTGGTCGTCGGTCGTATGGTCCATCGTCTTTCCTCCCAAGCACGTCTTGCTTCGCCCCTGACGAAAGACACTACGACCGACACGCCATCGCGGCATTGATGGCCGTCAACGGATGGGTAGGCCTTCCGCGACCTTCATCGGTTTCGAACGTCCCCGACGCGCGGCCGCAGCCCCCGGCAGCCGTCGCCGGAGATCCCAGGCGGCAGCCCGGCCTGCGGGTTGACGGTCATCAATGACGCCAAAGACGCGAAACGTGACAACATGGCAGCTCAGGGCATCTCGAACATGGGGGGATCGGTGAAAACCTCCGGGATCGGAACTCTCGACCACGCGCCGCAAGTGGCCGCCGAATGGCTGAACGCGTTGTGCGAGGAGCTGGACTGGAACGACCGCAAACGGGCTTATCGGCTGCTGCGCGAAACGCTGCACGCCCTGCGCGACAACCTGCCGGTGGAACAGTCGGCAGATCTGGCGTCTCACATGCCGATCCTGATCCGCGGGCTCTATTTTGAGGGCTGGGACCCCGCGGCCATAC
>LFIK01000104.1_pt1 | contig 53670 bp, 45 predicted proteins | sample 643401 | NCBI WGS metagenome assembly LFIK01 (sample SAMN03777447, study PRJNA286221) | soda lake metagenome | biome: soda lake; feature: Kulunda steppe; material: water; isolation source: sample T5-Br brine of Lake Tanatar-5 | place: Russia: Kulunda steppe | collected 2010-07
GGGCGCATGCCCCGGCCGCGCTATCGATCCGGGCAGCTCAGACTCCGATCCGGGGCGACATGCGCTAACCGCCCGTCTGCGCGCGGTGCATCATCAGCGCGTCGAGCAGCACGCAGGCCATCATCGCCTCGCCCACCGGCACGGCGCGGATGCCGACGCAAGGGTCGTGGCGGCCCTTGGTGACGATATCGGTGTCCGCGCCCTCGGTGGTGACGGTGCGCCGCGGCGTGAGGATCGAGGAGGTTGGCTTGACGGCGAAGCGCACCACAAGCTCCTGCCCCGTCGAGATGCCGCCGAGCACCCCGCCGGCGTTGTTGGACAGGAACTCCGGGCCGTCGGCGCCCATGCGCATCTCGTCGGCGTTCTCGGTGCCGGTGAGCGCCGCCGCGGCCATGCCGGCGCCGATCTCGACACCCTTGACGGCGTTGATCGACATCATCGCGGCGGCGAGCTCGGTGTCGAGCTTGGCGTAGATCGGCGCGCCGAGCCCGGCGGGCACGCCCTCGGCCGTCACCTCGATCAGCGCGCCCACGGATTCGCCGCGCTTGCGCAGCGCATCGAGCGCCTCCGCCCAGTCCGCGGCCGCCTGCGGGTCGGGGCACCAGAACGGGTTGGCGTCGATGGCCTGCGCATCGAAACGTGCCCGGTCGATCCGGTGCGGTCCCATCGCCACCATGTAGCCGCGCAGCGTGAGCCCCGGCACCAGCGCGGCCAGCGCCGCGCGCGCCACGCCCCCCGCCGCGACCCGTGCGGCCGTCTCGCGCGCCGAGGAGCGCCCGCCGCCGCGCGGATCGCGCAGCCCGTACTTGGCCTCGTAGGTGTAATCGGCATGGCCGGGGCGGTATTTGGCGGCGATGTCGGAGTAGTCCTTGGAACGCTGATCGGTGTTGCGGATCATCAGCTGGATCGGGGTGCCAGTCGTCCGGCCCTCATAGGTGCCTGACAGGATCTCGACGGCGTCGGCCTCGCGGCGCTGGGTCGTGTAGCGGTTCTGGCCGGGGCGGCGGCGGTCGAGCCAGTGCTGCAGATCGGCCTCGCAAAGCGCGACGCCGGGCGGGCAGCCATCGACCGTCGCCCCCAGCGCGGGGCCGTGGCTCTCGCCCCAGGTCGTGACCCGGAAGATGTGGCCGAAGGTATTGAAGCTCATGGCTGCCTCCTGTGCCATGCCCTGTAGCGGGCATGGAACGGGGCCTCAAGCGCCTTCGGGTGCAGCGCCACCGGCGCCGTCACCGCCAATGCGTCATCGGAAGGCCCGGCGCCGGCGCGCGGAAAGCGGGAATGCGGCTGCCGCGCAGCGATCCGATATAGACCGTGCGCAGATCCGGCCCGCCGAAGGTCACGGAGGAAAACCAGGGCGCGATTTCGCCGCCGCATGCGAGCATCAGTTCCGGCGTGACGGCATCGCGGTCGAAGGCGTCGAACAGGGCGGCCGATGGTTCCGGGCGGTCGTCATCCAGAAGCACCCGCATCTCGCCCTCGGGGGTCAGCGCGAAGATACGGTCCGACATCACATGCGTGCCCCACAGGTTGCCATGCGCGTCGAAGGCGATGCCGTCGATGAAGCCGCCGGTGTCGTCGGGGCCGAATGTCTCGCGCGCGGTCGCCCGGGCGTCATCGTCGATGCGCAGCCGGGTGATCCGCCGGGCGGCGGTCTCGACCACGTACAGCCATTCCTCGCGCGCGTCGAAGCGGATCTCGTTGGTGAAGGCAAAGCCGTCGGCGACGATGCGCGCACCGCGCTCGTCCAGAACCGCAACATAGCCGTCGGCGATGTTCGGGCTGATCGCGCGCATCCAGTTCGTGATGCGTGTGGAGACCGTGATCCAGATCCGGCCCCGGCTGTCGCGCAGGACGAAGTTCACCTTGCCGATCGGTGCGCCGTCGATGCGGTCGAGAAGTACCGAGGTCGTGCCGTCCAGCGTCATGCGCTCAAGCCGGTCGGTGCCGAAATTCGATACCAGAAGCGCCCCGTCCCCATCGAAGGCCAGACCATTGGGAAGCGTGCCCTCGGTGAAGCGCGTCGCCTCGTCCGGCGCGCTGGTGAAGCGTTCGTCGAGCGCCTGCGCGATCAGCGCCTGCGTGCCGTCGGGGCGGATATGCACGACCCCGCCGCGCGCATCGGCAACCCACAGGGATCGATCCGGGGTCGCGAGGATGCATTCGGGCCGTTGCAGCCCCTCGCCGACATAGATGATGTCGGCGGGGTCCACGGTGAATCCGTCGATCGGGTTGCCCATGTCGCCCCCGTCAGAAATTGACCCGGTCGCCGCCCTTGAGCGCGAGCATCTCGCGCGCCTCGTCGGGCGTGGCGGGCGCCATGTCGAGCGTCTCGAGGATCGTGCGGATCTTGGCGACCTGCTCGGCATTGTTCACCGCAAGCCGGCCGGGGCCGATAAACAGGCTGTCCTCTAGCCCGACGCGCACATTGCCGCCCATGACGAGGGCCTGCGTCAGACTCGGCATCTGGTGACGCCCCGCCGCGAGAACCGACCAGATATAGTCGTCGCCGAACAGCTTGTCGGCGGTACGGCGCATGAAGGCAACGTTGTCCGGGTCCGCGCCGATCCCGCCCATGATGCCGAAGATCGTCTGGATCAGGAAGGGCGGCTTCACCAGACCCTGATCCACGAAATAGGCAAGGTTGTAGAGGTGGCCGACATCATAGCATTCGAACTCGAAGCGCGTGCCATGGGCCTCACCCAGATCACGCAGGATATTGGTGATGTCGCGGAAGGTGTTGCGGAAGATGAAGTCGTCCGTGCCCCGCATATAGGGCTCTTCCCAGTCGAACTTGAACTCGGGATACTTGTCCGCCATCGGGAAGATCCCGAAATTCATCGACCCCATGTTGAGCGAGCACATCTCGGGCTGCGCGCGCATCGCGGCGGCCAGGCGCTGTTCGAGCGACATGCCGAGCCCGCCGCCGGTGGTGATGTTGATCACCGCGTCCGTCGATTGCTTGATCGTGGGCAGGAACTGCATGAACACATCCGGGTCAGGTGTCGGGCGCCCGTCCTCGGGGTCGCGCGCATGCAGGTGCAGGATCGAGGCGCCGGCTTCGGCCGCGTCGATGGCCTGCTTTGCGATGTCGGCGGGCTTGTAGGGCAGCGCGTCCGACATCGTCGGCGTGTGGATGCCGCCGGTGACGGCACAGGTGATGATGACCTTGCGGGGGGAACGGGCCATGAGGCGACTCCTTCATTCGTCGAGGATTGCGACCGCGCGCACGAAACCGGCCGAGGCCGCGCGGATCTTGAACGGAAAACACGACACCCGGAACCCGGCCGGTGGAAGCTGATCAAGGTTGGTCAGCTTCTCGATATGGCAATAACCGATCTCCATGCTGGCCCGGTGACCCTCCCACACGATGGACGGGTCCGGGTTGTCGATGTAGCGCTGCCGGGTGTGCGAGAAGGGCGCGTCCCAGCTCCAGCCATCGGTGCCGGTCACGCGCACGCCGCGTTCCAGCAGATACAACGTGGCCTCCCGGCCCATGCCGCAGCCGCGATCCAGATAGTCGGGCTGCCCATAGGCCGCACCGGCCGCGGTATTGACCACGACGATCTCGAGCGGGCTGAGCGTGTGCCCGATGCGCGCCAACTCGGCCTCCACATCGGCGGCGGTCACCACATGGCCATCCGGGAAATCCCGGAAATCCAGCTTCACACCGGGCTGAAAGCACCATTCCAGCGGCACCTCGTCGATGGTGATCGCCCGCTTGCCGCCATCCATGGTCGAATGGTGATGATAGGGGGCATCCAGATGGGTGCCGTTATGGGTGATCATCTCCAGCTTCTCGATGGCCCAGCCCTCGCCTGCCGGCAGGTCGTCGCGGGTCATGCCCGGAAAGAACTGGGTGATCTGCTCGGCCGTGCGGCTGTGGTCGAGATAGGTGATCTTCGGCTCGAAGCCGGCCGGATCGGAGGCGATCCCGGTTTCGAGCGGCACTGACAGATCGATGATACGCATGTAATCTCCCCTCTAGAGCAATCCGGTCGCGATGGGTGGAAATGCGACCACCAGCACCAGCACCAGCAGCATCATGAGCGCAAAGGGCGCCGCGCCCGCGAACACGTCGCCAAGCGTGATATCGGGATCATCCAGCGCCCCCTTGATGACATAGACCGACAGCCCGAGCGGCGGCGTCAGCAGCCCGATCTCGACGGCCAGAACGGTGATGATGCCGAACCAGATCAGATCCATCTGCAGCGCCTGGGCGATGGGCAGCACCAGCGGCACGGTGATCAGCAGGATCGATGAGCTGTCGAGAATGGTGCCCAGCACGATCAGCACGAGGACATAGATCAGCAAGAACCCGTAAACCCCGGCATCCATGCCGATTACCCAGGCGGTCATCGCGCTGGGAAGGCCCGACATGGCGAGCATCCGGCTATACATCGTCGCGGCGATGATCAGAAAGCAGATCGACGCCGTGATATGTCCGGTCTCGAGCGTGACATCCCACAGGGTCCGCGGCCCCATGCGCCGCCGCGCCGCCGCCAGGATTATGGCGCCCAGCGCCCCGATCGCGCCCGCCTCGGTCGGGGTGAACACGCCGCCATAGATCCCGCCGAGCACCAGCCCGACAAGCACGACGATGGGGGCGAGCTTGCCCGCCGAATCCGTGAGTGCGGCGAAGGCGGTCAGATCGCGCGGCGCAGGCGGCTGCGCCTGCCCGACAAAGCCCGGCCAGATCCGAACCATCACCGCAATGCCCAGCGCAAAAGCAACGGCAAGCAACACACCCGGACCGATGCCCGCCACGAACAACCGCCCCACGGACTGCTCCGCGATGATGCCGTAAAGGATGAGCAGCAGGCTCGGCGGGATCATCATCCCCAGCACCGAGCTGCCCGCAACCACACCGGTGGCAAAGCGCGGCGTGTGACCGGCGCGCATCATCTCCGGCACCGCGACCTTCGCAAAGACCGCCGCCGATGCGATCGAGATGCCGGTGATCGCCGCGAAAACCGCATTGGCGCCCACCGTGGCCATGCCCAGCCCGCCGCGCAGCCTGCGAAACGCACGGCCCGCCACCTCGAAGGTATCGCGCGCGATGCCCGCGCGGCTGACCACGAGCCCCATCAGCACGAAGAGCGGCACAACCCCGAAGATATAGCTCGAAATGCTTTCGCGCGTGGCAAGCGACAGGATTCGCGCCGCGATATCGGCATTGTCGCGCAGCACCCAGATTCCGAAGAAGCTGACCAGCGCGAGCGCGATTGCGACATGCAGCCCGCTCCAGATCAGCAGCAGGATGGCGCCCAGCGAAAGCAGCCCGACCTCGACGCCGCTCATGTTTCACTGCCCCCGGGACGGGCCCGAATGGCCAGCGTCGCCAGCATGAGCGCGCGCAGCACGAACACTGCCAGCAGCATCGCCGCGCCGATCAGGACGATGAGATGCACAGGCCAGATCGGCGCAAGGAACTGCCCGACCGCGCCGACCATCTCGTTGCGCCCGTAGCTGCGCAGGAACATCGGATGAAACGCCTGAAGGAGAACCGCCAGCAGATACGCCCCCGCGCCGTGAAGCACCGCGTCCAGCGCATCCGCAAGGCGGGGCGCGCGGCGGCGCAAAGCCGAAAGCGCGGCGTCGGAGCGTGTCAGCTTGCCGCGTGACAGGGTGTTGGCGAGTTGCAGGAACACGATGGCGAGAATCGACATCGACACGATTTCCGGAACCCCCGCGATGGGGCGGCCGAAAGCGAAGCGGCCAACCACGTCGGCCGCGATCAGCAGCATCACCAGAAGGATGCCCAGCGTGCCGATGGCACTGAGGACGGCGGTCGCGCGATCCAGCGCGACCGCCGTCACGTCAAGGGGGCGCAGCCCCGTGCGCAAGTCGTGAGTGGTGGCCAAAGTTGCGCCCCCTTGCTGCGTCGCCGGTCCGGTTGGCGGGGTCACCGGACCGGCCACACCCGCTCAGCGGTCGGACCAGTCGCGACCGAGATCGACCCCCGCGGCCTTGAGTGCCGCGATATAGGCGTCGAGCACCTCCGATCCGGGCAGACCGCGCTGATCGGCGTCGTCCGCCCAGCGGCCCGCGACATCGGGCAACGCCTCGGCCCAGCGGGTGCGCTCGGCCGCAGAAAGCTGATGAACCCCGCCCTCGTCGCCTTCGGTGAGGGTGTCCATCGCCGCGGCCACCCGCGCGCTCTGTTCGGTCAGATACGCCTCGGTGTAGGCCTCCGCCCCGGCGCGCAGGGCGTTCTGCACGGCCTCGGGCTGCGCATCGAACCACGGCTTGTGCGCCACCAGAGAGCCGGCGTATTGCGCGCCGAAATCGGTGATCGTGATATAGGGCGCCACCTCATGCAGGCGCGCCGGTGCGGCGGCCGTCGGGAAGACGACGACCCCGTCGAACACGCCCGTCTGCAGATCGTTGTAGTAGGTCGTCAGATTGCCCGAGACGCCGACCGCGCCGGTTCCCTCCAGCCAGTTGACCGCCGGTCCGGGCGCGGCAATGCGCCGCCCTTCGAGATCGTCGATCGATTCGACCGGGAAATTTGTCATCAACACGTAATTGTCGAGCGCAAAGCCGCCGCCCAGATACTCCAGATCGTACCCTTCCCAGGTTTCGATCATCCCCGGGACCTCGTCATGCAGCATGTCCACCGCGTCCATGACGATCTGCGGATCGGGCGACCCGAAGGGCGTGAAATAGCTGACATTCTGGAGCGGCAGCGCATTCGGCTCGAACACTGTCGGCACCGCGCCCAGCTCGGCGAGGCCGAGTTCCAGCGCCTCGAGCTCTCCGCCCACATCGGCCAGCGTGCCGCCGTAGGCTTCCGACCAGTCGAAGCTGTGCTCCGTCCCTTCCAGCGCCGCATCGACGGTGGGGATGAACGTATTGCTCAGATGCTGCACCCACAGGAAGATTTCGGGGTGGCCGTTCACCACCGTCGCGCGGATCTCCTGCCCGGCGGCGCCGAACGGCAACGCGAACGCGCAGGCCGCCGTCATGATCGTCAGCTTGGCCCGTGGTCTCGGTTTCATCATGCATCCTCCTCCCGATTGATGCGTGTTCCAGCAGCGCCCGTGCGGGGCTGCATGTCAGAGCGGTTCGGACAGCGCGCGAATGCCCGCTGCGATGAAGGTCACGGCGCGGGCGATGACACTCTCGACGTCGTCATCCGTGCGCTGCGCCCCCAGAAGCTCGATGCTGCGGCCGGTTTCTCCCATCAACGACAGCCCCACGGCGACCGCGTGAAGGTAGCCGGTCACCGCGTTCGGCCGGCTCAACCCCGGCGTCGCGGCGATGATCTCGTCGATGAAGACACGCGCGATATCGTTGTAGCTTTCCGCCGTCAGCCGCCGGGAGCGGTCATCCGTGCCGGAGGCAACCTGCACCACCAAGAGCGCGTAATGCTCGCCGCCACGGGACGGGTCGCGCCCCAGCTCGATGGTCGGCCGCAGAAAGGCGTCGATCACGGCCTCCAGCGCGGGCTGCGCGTCCATGCGGTGCAGCCGCTCCAGCAAATCGCGGCGATGGACATTGATCTCGTGTGCGCGGCGCTTGACGATATCCTCGAACAGCCGCTCCTTGTTGCCGAAGTAATAGTGGATCAGCGCCGCATTGACCCCGGCGCGGGCGGCGATCGCCCGTGTCGTGGCCGCGTGAAACCCGCTCTCGGCAAAGACCGCCTCGCCCGCATCCATGATCAGATCGGCGGCTTCGGCCTTCAGGGTGCTGAGACTGGCCTCACCCATTTGCGGACGCTCCCTCCTGCTTCGACGCGCGATTCATCAAGCGCTTGATTAAGACGGTCCGCGATTTGCCTCTGCCTGTCAAGCGCTTGATGAATCGCGCGTCGGCTCAAGGCCGCGCGACCTCGTCGAGAATCCAGTTCCGAAACGCCATCAGCGGCGGATAGGAGGCGCGGTCCACCGGCCAGACGAGCCGATAGGCACCGTGGCTGGTGACGGGTCGATCGAAGGCGACGGCCAGCCGCCCCTCGGCGATATCCTCGCCGACCATGAATTCGGGCAGCAGCGCAACCCCCAGACCATGCATCGCGGCCTGCGCCATGGTGGCAAACTGGTCGAACACGACCCCGCGCGGGGGCGCGGCGCTCAGCCCCTGCGCGCTGAGCCAGCGCTGCCAGGCGCGCGGACGGGTCGCGATGTGCAGCAAGGGCAGATTCAGGATATCCGCGGGCTCCGACAGCGCCGCGTCGCTGAGCAGCTGCGGGCTGGCGCAGGGGATCACGGTCTCGTCCATCAGGAAGGCGGATGCCGTACGCGGCCAGGTGTCGCGCCCGAAATCTATCGCGGCGTCGATCTGCTCGGCCTCGAAATCGAACCGGCCGAGCCGCGTCGTCAGATTCACGGTCACCCCCGGATTGCGGTTCAGGAACCGTGCGAGCCGCGGCGCCAGCCAACGCGTACCGAAGGCGGGCAGGATCGCCAGCGTCAATGCGCCGCCTCCGGGATTCGCAGCAAGGTTGAGCGTGGCATTGCCGATACGTCGCAACCCCGCCGTGACTTCCTTCGCATAGACTTCGCCCTGCGGCGTCAGGATGATACGCTGCCGTTCGCGTTCGAACAGCGTCGCGCCGATCTGCCCTTCGAGCGCGGCGATCTGCCGGCTCACCGCGCTCTGGGTCAGATCCAGCTCCTGCGCGGCGCGCGTGAAACTGCCGAGCCGCGCGGCCGCCTCGAAGGCGGAGAGCTGGCTCAGCGACGGCAGATAGCGCCGGGGGAACATGTCATTCCTTCAACTCATGACCTCGTGCAGATTCGCCCTTTTACGGCACGGGACAAAAGCTGCACAATGCCGTCAATAACCTCACAGGAGTCCGATGTCATGAAAGACGCAGCGCCGACCAAGCCCAAGGATGCCCCCGATCTGGGGCAGTTCGATTGGCAAGACCCGTTTCGCATGTCGGATCAGCTGACCGAGGATGAGCGCATGATGCGCGATTCAGCGCATGCCTATGCGCAGGAAAAGCTGCAGCCGCGTGTGATCGACGCCTATCGCGAGGAATCGACCGACCCGGAGATCTTCCGCGAAATGGGCGAGATGGGCCTTCTGGGCGTCACCATCCCCGAAGAGTATGGCGGGCTGGGCAGTTCCTATGTCGCCTACGGCCTCGTCGCCCGCGAGGTCGAGCGCGTCGATTCCGGATACCGGTCGATGATGTCCGTGCAATCCTCGCTGGTGATGTATCCGATCTATGCCTATGGCACCGAGGAACAACGCAAGAAGTACCTGCCCGGCCTTGCCTCCGGGCAGCTGATCGGCTGCTTCGGCCTGACCGAGCCGGATGCCGGCTCCGATCCCGCGGGCATGAAGACACGCGCCGAAAAGACCGCGAACGGCTACAAGCTTACCGGATCGAAGACCTGGATTTCCAATTCACCCATCGCAGATGTGTTCGTGGTCTGGGCGAAATCGGACGCACATGACGGCAAGATCCGCGGCTTCGTCCTCGAAAAGGGGGCCAAGGGCCTCAGCGCGCCGAAGATCGGCGGCAAGCTGTCGCTGCGCGCCAGCATCACCGGCGAGATCGTGATGGATGGCGTCGAGGTCGGCGAAGAGGCATTGCTGCCCGGCGTGCAGGGCCTGAAGGGGCCGTTCGGCTGCCTGAATCGCGCGCGCTACGGCATCTCCTGGGGCGCGCTGGGCGCGGCCGAGTTCTGCTGGCACGCCGCGCGGCAATACGGGCTGGACCGCACCCAGTTCGGCAAGCCGCTGGCGCAGACGCAGCTCTTCCAGAAGAAGCTCGCCGACATGCAGACGGAGATCGCGCTCGGCCTGCAGGGCGCGCTGCAGGTCGGGCGGCTGCTGGACGACGCCAACGCCGCGCCCGAGATGATCAGCCTCGTCAAGCGCAACAATTGCGGCAAGGCGCTGGATATCGCCCGCATGGCGCGCGACATGCATGGGGGCAACGGGATTTCCGAGGAATATCAGGTCATTCGCCACATGGTGAATCTGGAAACCGTGAATACCTATGAGGGCACGCATGATGTGCATGCGCTCATCCTCGGCCGTGCCCAGACCGGATTGCAGGCGTTCTTCTGAAACCGAAGGCGTGGCCGTGACAGCGGCCGCGCCTGCACGGCGCCGCGCCGGGGCTGCCGCGCCGGAACATCCGCTTGACAAGCCCGCACAGCTTCGTCAGAAGCGCAGGCGCCGGGGCCGTAGCTCAGTCGGGAGAGCGCGTCGTTCGCAATGACGAGGTCAGGGGTTCGATTCCCCTCGGCTCCACCAGAGATCTCAAGCGGTTGGCGCGCCATGCGCTGACCGCTTTTTCGTTGGAGTTGCACCGGCGGGGCAACCCCCCGCTTACAGGTCGATCCGCATCCGGTGATGCGGCCGGTAGGTTTGCGTCACGATGGTGATCGTCTTTTCGTTCGTCCAGGTGTGGCGGTGCATCGTGAACACCGGATCATCCGGGGCACATTGCAGACATCTGGCGACCGCGTCGCTCGCCCGTTCGGCCGATAGAGTGAGGCTGCCGTCCGTGTAGGCGATGTTCTGAACAAGCCACTTGTTGGCGCTGATCGCCCCGAGATCCACCTCCAGGATGCCCGGCGCGGCCTGCGGATCGACCCACCTGTCCTCGTGGATATAGGGCGCCCCGTCCGCCAGATGGAGCGACTGAAGATGCAAGAGGTCTGTCGCATGGGGCAACCCCATCTGCGCGCGGATGTGAGGTGGAGCGGGCCGAATGTCCCGCGTGATGAGCACATAACCGTAGCGACTGCCTCGGGATTCAACCTCCTTCTCGATGATCGGGATCTCGAAGGTGGCGCGACGGGCCGGAGTCGCGGCAACCCGTGTTCCGGCCTTGCGGCGGCGCTCCAGAATGCCCGTCGCGGCCAGTTCGCGCAGCGCCCGGTTGACGGTGCTGCGTGCGCAGCCGAATTCCTCCGCAAGTTCCGCCTCGTTGGGGATGAGGCTGCCCTGAGGCCAGTCATGCCGACGTATCCGCTGCAGCACGGTGTCGCGGATAGCCTGCCAGCTGGTCGATGTTCTGCTCGACTCAGACCGCATCCCGGATCCTGTCCAATGTCTCGACATAGCGCCGGGTAATGCCGTCGCGGGCGATATGCTGGCCGTCCGCCACCAGCTGACGCCCGGCGGACCAGGTGGCCTGAACCGGCCGATCGCGGGCGGCGAAGATCCAGGCGTCGAGCAGCGTGTCGCCCGACTTGCCGAGCAGATCGACATCGCCGCCGTCCAGTGCGATGAGATCGGCCCACAGGCCGGCCTCGATGCGCCCCGATGCGCGGCCGGCGGCCTGCGCGCCCCCTGCGGCCGCCGCCTCGAGCAGCACGCGCCCGGTCGAACGGTCCGGCTGCGCCATGGCCGCGCGGCTGCCGTCACGCAGGCGCTGGGAATGCTCGAGCATGCGCAGCTCCTCGGTCAGGCTGATGCGGATGTTGCTGTCCGACCCCACGCCATAGGCGCCGCCGGATGCCTGCCAGCGCACCCCGTCGAAGATGCCGTCCCCGAGCGAGGCCTCGGTGATCGGGCACAACCCGGCCACGGCCCCCGTTGCGGCCAGCGCGCGGGTCTCATCCGGCTGCATCTGCGTGCAGTGGATCAGGCACCAGCGGTCATCGACCGGCGCAGTGTCCAGAAGCCAGCGCACCGGGCGCGCGCCCCGGGCGGCGGCGACCTCCTCGACTTCGGCCTGCTGCTCGGCCAGATGCATGTGCAGCGGCCCGTCCGGGCGCAGGGTCACGCATTCGGACAGGGCCTCGGGGCTGACCGCGCGCAGGCTGTGCGGCGCAACACCGAGCCGCGTGTCATCCGGCAGCGCGGCGAGCGCGGCCTCGGCACCTTCGAGCAGCCGCGCAAAGCGGTCCGGGTCGTTGCCGAAACGGATCTGCCCCGCCCCGAGCGCGCGCCCGTCGCAGCCGCCGAACTGGTAGAGCACCGGCAGCAGAGTCAGTCCGATTCCGCTGTCCTGTGCGGCCCGCGCGATACGCGCGCTGGTCTCGGCAAGCTGCTCATAGGGCGTCCCGTCGGGCGCGTGATGCAGGTAGTGGAATTCGACATTGCAGGCATAGCCGGCCTCGAGCATCTGCATCTGCACGAAGGCCGCGATGGCCTCGATATCCTCGGGTGCCAGCCGGTCGAGGAACCGATACATCAACTGGCGCCAGGTCCAGAAGCTGTCGCGCGGGTCGGGGCCCCGATGCTCGGTCAGGCCGGCCATGGCGCGCTGAAAGGCATGGCTGTGCAGATTCGCCGGCGCGGGCAGCAGGATGTCATGTGCGCTGGCCTCGCCCTGCGGCACATCGGGCGTGACGGCGCTGATTCGGCCGCCCGGCGCAATCTCGATACGCACGTCGCCGGCCCATCCCGACGGCAGAAGCGCTCGGCGCGCCCATAGGTGCTTGGATGCCATCGCATTGTCCTTCTTCATGCAGGCCGCGTGCAGAAACTGTTTGACAGCCGATATTATGTGCACTCATAATAACAAGACACACGCACATAACAAGAGCTTTCGACAGGGCAGGAAGATCCGCATGACTTGCACGGTTCTGACCAACGCGCAGATCGCAACCCTTTCCGGGCCGGATTACGGGCTGATCGAGGACGGCGCGCTGGTCGTCGAGGGCGGGCGCATCGCCTGGGTTGGCCACCAGGATGCGCTGCCGGGCGAGCACGCGGGAACGGCGCAACGCGACATGCAAGGCCGGCTGATCACGCCCGGTCTGATCGACTGTCATACGCATCTGGTTTTCGGCGGCACGCGCGCACGCGAGTTCGAACAGCGGCTGCAAGGCGTCAGCTACGAACAGATCGCCCGGCAAGGCGGCGGCATCCTCTCCACCGTCGAAGCCACGCGCGCGGCCAGCCTCGACACCCTTGTCGCGCGCGCGCTGCCCCGCCTCGATGCGCTGATCGCCGAAGGCGTCACGACGCTCGAGATCAAATCGGGCTATGGCCTTGACATGGACACCGAGCTTCGGATGCTGCGCGCCGCGCGCCGCCTTGCCGCACTGCGCAATGTGCGGATCGTGACCAGCTTTCTCGGCGCGCATGCCTGCCCGCCCGACTACAAGGGCCACGCCGACGCCTATATCGACGACGTCTGCATCCCCACGCTGCGCGCCGCCCATGCCGAAGGTCTGGTCGATGCGGTGGACGGCTTCTGCGAGGGGATCGCCTTCGACACCGACCAGATCGCGCGGGTCTTCGACGCGGCCCGCGCGCTCGGCCTGCCGGTCAAGCTGCATGCCGAACAGCTCAGCCATCAGGGCGGCACGGCGCTGGCCGCGCGTTTTGGCGCACTCTCCGCCGACCATGTCGAATACGCGACCGAAGACGACGCCCGCGCCATGGCGCAGGCTGGCACGGTCGCGGTGCTGCTGCCGGGCGCCTTCTACACCCTGCACGAAACCCGGCTGCCCCCGGTCGCCGCGTTCCGCACGCATGGGGTGCCGATGGCGCTGTCGACGGATTGCAATCCCGGCTCCTCGCCGATGAACTCGCTCCTGCTGGCGATGAACATGGGGTGCACGCTGTTTCGCCTGACACCGGAGGAGGCGCTGCGCGGCGTCACGCAGCATGCGGCCCGCGCGCTGGGGCTGACGGATCGCGGGGAGCTCGCGCCGGGCCTGCGCGCCGATCTGGCCGTCTGGGATGCCGGCCACCCGGCCGAGCTGTCCTGGCATATCGGCTTCAACCCGCTGCATTCTCGCATCGTCGGAGGTCGCGCATGCTGACCCTCACCCCCGGCGCCACGACGCTGGCGCAGCTTGAAGCCCTCTGGCGCACGGGCGCGGCGGCCCGGCTCGACCCGGCCACGCGCCCCGCCATCGACGCAGCAGCCGCACAGGTCCAAAGCGCGGCCGCCGGGCAGGACGCGGTGTATGGGGTCAATACAGGCTTTGGCAAGCTCGCCTCAGTCAAGATCGCGCCCGAGGACACCGCACAACTGCAGCGCAATCTGATCCTGTCGCATTGCTGCGGCGTCGGCGCGCCGCTCGACACAGCCGCCGCGCGGCTGATGATGGCGCTCAAGCTGCTCAGCCTTGGACGCGGCGCCTCGGGCGTGCGGCCCGGGCTCATCGAGTTGATTGAAGGCATGCTGGCGCGGGGCGTCACCCCGGTGGTGCCGGAGCAGGGATCGGTCGGCGCGTCGGGCGACCTGGCACCGCTGGCGCATATGACAGCGGTGATGATCGGCGAGGGCGAGGCGCTGTTCGACGGGCACCGTCTGCCCGGCGGCACGGCGCTGGAACGGGCCGGGCTGGAACCTGTCACCCTCGGCCCGAAGGAGGGGCTGGCGCTGATCAACGGCACGCAGTTCTCGACCGCGCTGGCGTTGACGGGGCTGTTCGAGGCCTGGGCGCTGGTGCGCGCGAGCCTCGTCGCCTCCTGCCTGTCGACGGATGCGATCATGGGCTCGACGGCGCCGCTCGCCTCAGAAATCCACAGCCTGCGCGGCCAGACCGGGCAGATTGCGGTCGCGGGCGCGATGCGGGCGCTGATGGCGGGCTCGCAGATCCGCGAAAGCCACCGCACCGACGATGCCCGCGTGCAGGACCCGTACTGTATCCGCTGTCAACCGCAGGTTCTGGGCGCCGCGGTCGATCTCTTGCGTTTCGCGGCCACCACGCTGGAACGCGAGGCCAACGCCGTCACCGACAACCCCATCGTCACGCAGCACGAAGGCATCCTGTCGGGCGGCAACTTCCACGCCGAGCCGGTGGGGTTCGCCGCGGACATCATCGCGCTCGCGCTGGCCGAGATCGGCGCCATCGCGCAGCGCCGCGTGGCGCTGATGGTGGACCCAACGCTCAGCCACGACCTGCCGCCCTTTCTGACGCCCGAGCCTGGGCTGAATTCCGGTTTCATGATCGCGGAGGTCACGACCGCCGCACTGATGAGCGAGAACAAGCATCTGGCCGCGCCCTGCACGACGGACTCGACCCCGACCTCGGCCAATCAGGAGGACCATGTGTCCATGGCGGCCCACGGCGCGCGCCGTCTGGGACGGATGATCCCCAACCTCGCCACCATCATCGGGGTCGAGGCGCTCTGCGCCGCGCAGGGCATCGAGTTTCGCGCCCCCCTGACCACGGCGCCCGCCCTTCAGGCCGCGATTGCGCGCCTGCGCGCGGATATTCCCGCCCTGGGCAAGGACCGGGCACTGGCGCCGGAAATCAACATCGCGGCCGAACTGGCGCGCGGCGGCGCGCTGGCCGAAGCCGCCGCGCTGGAGTTCGAGCTATGAGCCATGCTGTTGCAGGCGCGTCCATGCGGCCTTCCGTTCCGGAGCCGGCGCGATGACCCCGGTCGAGGTCACCCGCGGCGACGGGCCGGTCGTGCTGGGCCTGCCCCATACCGGCACCGAGCTGCCGCCGGGCATCGTCGCGCAACTGAATGCACGTGGACAGATGCTTGCGGACACGGATTGGCATGTGGACCGGCTCTATGCCGGGCTGTTGCCCGATGCGACCACCGTGCGCGCCAATTTCCACCGCTATGTGATCGATGCCAACCGCCCGCCGGACGGCGAAAGCCTGTATCCGGGGCAGAACACCACCGGGCTCGTGCCGCTGACGGATTTCGACGGCCACCCCATCTGGACGCAGCCGCCCGACGACCGGGAGGTCGCAGCCCGCCTGAAAGCCTGGCATGTGCCCTACCACCGCGCGCTCGAAGCCGAGCTTTCCCGCGTGAAGGCGCTTCATGGCGTGGCCATCCTCTATGACTGCCATTCCATCCGCTCGCATGTTCCGCATCTTTTCGACGGCACGCTGCCCGATCTCAATATCGGCACCGCCGATGCAAGCAGCTGCGCGCCGGAGATAGAGCAGGCCGCCCTGAATATCTGCGCGGGCGCGCAAGGCTACAGCCATGTCCTCAACGGCCGGTTCAAGGGCGGCTGGACCACGCGGCATTACGGACGCCCCACCGAGGGCATTCACGCCATCCAGATGGAGCTGGCACAATCGACGCATCTTGAATCGGAAACCCCACCCTTTGGCTACAGCGACCGCAAAGCCGCGCGCCTGCGGCCGGTCCTGTCCGAAATCCTGCATTCTCTGGCCGAGCTGGCCCCGAAACTGAGGTCCTGACATGTCGAATCCGCGCCACAACATCCGCGACGTCTTTCCCCCGACCGGCCCGGAGCTGAACGCGAAAAGCTGGCTGACCGAGGCCCCGCTGCGGATGATGATGAACAATCTGCATCCCGATGTCGCCGAGGCCCCGCATGAGCTGGTGGTCTATGGCGGCATCGGACGCGCCGCGCGCACATGGGAAGATTTCGATCGCATCGTCGCCACGCTGAAGACGCTGGAGGATGATCAGACCCTTCTGGTGCAGTCGGGCAAGCCTGTCGGCGTGTTTCGCACCCACCGCGACGCGCCGCGCGTGCTGATCGCCAATTCCAATCTGGTGCCGCACTGGGCGAGCTGGGACCACTTCAACGAACTCGACCGCAAGGGGCTGATGATGTACGGCCAGATGACGGCCGGGTCATGGATCTATATCGGCAGCCAGGGCATCGTGCAGGGCACGTTCGAGACCTTCGCCGAGGCCGGGCGGCAGCATTATGGCGGCGACCTCAAGGGCAAATGGATTCTCACCGCCGGGCTGGGCGGCATGGGCGGGGCGCAGCCGCTGGCCGCAGTGATGGCGGGCGCCTGCTGCCTGGCCGTGGAATGCGACGAAAGCCGCGCCGATTTTCGCATCCGCACCCGCTACTGCGACGCCAAGACCCATGATCTGGACGAGGCGCTCGCCATGATCGGGCGGTGGACAAAGGCCGGCGAGGCGAAGTCGGTGGCGCTGATCGGCAATGCCGCCGATGTCTTTCCAGAGCTTGCGAAACGGTTGAAGGAGGGCGGCCCGCGCCCGGACATGGTCACCGACCAGACCTCGGCGCACGACCCGATCCACGGCTACCTGCCGCAGGGCTGGTCCGTCGCCGAATGGCGCGAAAAACAGGAGACCGAACCGAAAGCGGTCGAGACGGCCGCGCGCGCCTCGATGAAGATCCATGTCGCGGCGATGGTCGATTTCTGGAACGCCGGCGTGCCGACACTGGATTACGGCAACAATATCCGTCAGGTCGCGCAGGAGGAGGGGCTGGAGAACGCCTTCGCCTTCCCCGGCTTCGTCCCCGCCTATATCCGGCCGCTCTTCTGCCGCGGCGTCGGGCCCTTCCGCTGGTGCGCGCTGTCGGGCGATCCGGAGGACATCTATCGCACCGACGCAAGGATGAAGGAGCTGTTTCCCGACAACGCGAACCTGCACCGCTGGCTGGACATGGCGCGCGAGCGGATCGCGTTCCAGGGCCTGCCCGCGCGGATCATGTGGATCGGGCTCGGCGAGCGGCACCGCGCGGGTCTGGCCATCAACGAGATGGTGCGCACCGGCGAGCTCAAGGCACCGGTCGTCATCGGGCGCGACCACCTCGATTCGGGGTCCGTGGCCAGCCCCAACCGCGAGACCGAGGCGATGCTGGACGGATCGGATGCGGTGAGTGACTGGCCTTTGCTCAACGCGCTGCTGAACTGCGCATCCGGCGCCACATGGGTCAGCCTGCATCACGGCGGCGGCGTCGGGATGGGTTTCAGCCAGCATTCAGGTATGGTGATCTGCTGCGACGGCACCGAAGAGGCGGACCGGCGCATCGAGAACGTGCTCTGGAACGACCCCGCCACGGGGGTCATGCGCCATGCAGATGCCGGGTATGACGCGGCGATCGACTGCGCCAAAACGCACAAGCTCGACCTACCCTCGATCATCAAGCGATGACGGGGCCCCTACTGACCAACAGAACGGAGAAGACGATGAAAAGACGTGCATTCATGACAACTGCCGCACTTGGAACCGCGGCATCGACGCTGGCGGCCCCGGCCATCGCACAGGGCGTCACCCAGTGGCGCATGGTCACCGCCTGGCCGCGCAACCTGCCCGGACCGGGCGTGGCGGCGCAGATGCTCGCCGACCGGATCACCACCCTGTCGGGCGGCCGGCTGGAAGTCGAGCTGTTCGCCGCCGGCGAGATCGTCCCCGGCCCCGGCGTGTTCGACGCCGTGGGCGAGGGCACGGCCGATATCTACCACGCCGTGCCGGCCTACTGGGGGTCGAAATCGCGCGCTATCCTGCTGTTCGGCAGCCAGCCGCTGGGCCTCAATGCCATCGAACAGCATGGCTGGATGCTGCATGGCGGTGGTCAGGCGCTCTATGACGAGATGTATGCGCGCTTCAACCTCAAGCCCTTCCTGTGCGGCAATTCCGGCCCGCAATGGGCGGGCTGGTTCCGCAACGAGATCGAGAGCCTCGACGATCTGCGCGGGCTGCGCTACCGGACCACGGGCCTGAACTCCGAAGTGATGTCCAAGCTCGGCGTGTCGGTCGAGGCAATGTCCGGCCCGGCGATGTTCCAGGCGCTGCAATCCGGTGCGCTGGATGCGGGCGAGTTCATCGGGCCCTGGACGGATTCCACGCTCGGCTATCAGCAGGTCGCGGACTACTACTACGACAACGGCGTCGGCGAGCCGTCCTCGGCGGAGGAATGCGCCGTCAACCTCGACAGCTGGAACGCGCTGGATGACGACGTCAAGGACGCGGTCCGGGTCGCCGCCGAGAGTATCTACAACCCGGTGCTGACCGAATACAACACCAAGCACGCGCTTGCCCTGCGCGAGCTGATCGAGGGCGGCACGCAGGTTCGCCAGTGGCCCGAGGAAATCATCGTCGCCATGGGCAACGCCATGGGCGAGGTGATGAACGAGATGCTCTCGGACGATGACGAGCTGGTCCGCCGCATCACGGAAAGCTTCCTCGACTATCGCAGGCTGATGGTCGAATACATGACGCATTCCGAAACGGCGCAGCTTGCCGCCCGTGAGCTCGACTTCGACTACGGCGGCAATCGCTGAACACGCCGCAGGGCGGGCGCGGCACATCGCGCCCGCCGCAGCCTTGCGCAAGGAGCCGCCCATGCACTGGATCGCCGACAGGCTCGACTGGGTGAACCGGATCGTCGGGAACGTCGTCATGTGGTTCGCCCTGGCGATGGTCATGCTTCAGTTCGTGCTGGTGCTCATGCGCTATGTCTTCGGCATCTCGTCGATCTTCTACAGCGAGGCGGTGCTTTACATGCATGCCGGCCTGTTCATGCTGGGCGCGGGCTACACTCTGCTCGAGCAGGGGCACGTCCGGGTCGACATCTTCTATTCGGCCCTGCCCGCCCGCGGGCGGGCCATGATCGACATCTTCGGCCATCTGGTCCTGCTGGCGCCCACGATGCTCATCCTGCTCTACTGGTCATGGCCGATGGTGCGGCGATCCTGGGCGATCCTGGAGGGGCCGATCTCGGTGGGCGGGATACCGGCGTCCTTCCTCCTCAAATCGCTGGTGCCGGCCTTTTGCGTCCTGCTGCTGATCCAGGGTGTCTCGGCACTGTTGCGGGATCTGCTCCGACTGACCGAGGGCGCCGATGCCACTTGATCTTCTGATGTTCGCCGCGCTGATCGGCGTGATCCTGCTGGGCTACCCGGTGGCGTTCTCCATCGCCGGCGTGGCGACGATCTTCGCGCTTCTCGGCTGGTGGCTCGATGTCTTCTCGATCGGGCTCATGGGGGCGCTGGGGCAACGCTTCTTCGCGGTCATGACCAATCCGGTGCTGACCGCGATCCCGCTTTTCGTCCTGATGGGCGTGGTGCTGGAAAAGTCGCGCATCGCCGAAGACCTGCTGGAAACCATGGGGCAGCTGTTCGGCACGTTGCGCGGCGGGCTGGGCGTCTCGGTCATGCTCGTGGGGGCCCTGCTTGCTGCCTCGACGGGGATCGTGGGGGCCACGGTGGTGGCAATGGGGCTGATCGCGCTGCCAGCGATGCTGCGCAACGGCTACAACCCCCGGCTGGCCGCCGGCTCGGTCTGCACGGCGGGCACGCTGGGCCAGATCATACCGCCCTCGACCCTGCTGATCATCCTGGCCGAGGTCATGTCCTCCGCCTTTCAACAGGCGCAGTACGACATGGGGCGCTTCACCGTCGAGACGATCTCGGTCGGGCAGACCTTTGCGGCGGCGCTGGTGCCGGGGCTGATGCTTGTTGCGATATACGTAATCTATCTTCTGGGACATGCCTGGCTGATCCCCGGCGATGCGCCGGCCATGAAACGTCCGGAAAGGGATGTCAGCCGGTTGCAGGTCGTGGGCGCGATCCTGCCGCCGGTTCTGCTGATCATCGCTGTTCTGGGGGCAATCCTGGGCGGCATCGCCTCGCCCAACGAAGCGGCGAGCGTGGGCGCCGTGGGCGCGATCCTTCTGGCGGGCTACAAGCAGGGTGCGCCGCGGTGGCTGATGCTGACCGGGGCCACTGCGCTCGGTCTGCTGGCCGTTGCCGCGGGCGCCAAGCCGGTGCGGCTGCAGCGTTCGGACGCCGGCCTGATCGAATTCAGCCTCGGCACGCTTTACGGCGGCCTGGCCGTGATCGGCCTGATCGCGGTGGCGGTGGCGCTGCTCGCTCTCCGGCGGCGCAAGCTGATGATCCCGGCGCTGCGCCAGACCATGATCGTCACCGCGATGATCTTCGCCACGATCCTCATGGCATCCTTCTTCAGCCTCGTCTTCGTCGGGTTGGGAGGCGAAAAGCGCGTGGCCGCCATCCTGGAAGGACTGCCGGGCGGAGCGACCGGCGCGTTGATCTTTGCAATGATCTTCGTCTTCGTGCTGGGCTTCTTCCTGGATTTCGTGGAGATCTCGGTGATCCTGCTGCCGCTGCTGATCCCGCCGCTGATCCTGATGGGGCATGATCCGATCTGGCTGGCCGTGCTGATCGCCGTGAATCTGCAGACCTCGTTCCTGACGCCGCCCTTCGGGTTCTCGCTCTTCTATCTGCGCGGTGCAGCGCCCAAGGAGGTCACGACCGGCATGATCTACAAGGGCGTCATCCCCTTCATCGCATTGCAGGCCGTCGCCATTCTGATCATCTGGCTCGCCCCGCCGATCGCGACATGGTTGCCACGCGCCCTGTTCTGAGCGACGCCGCCGCCGATGCCGCAAGATGGCGGCGCCCCGTCGCCGCCCGCACGGGCGCTGCCGTCGTCCGGTGTCCGTTTCCCGAGACCCCGACTGAAGGTCCGGCCGGGCCGACGAGCAACGCATCGCGCGGGACTTGACCAGCCGTGTCGCGGCTGGAATAGTTTACCGAAATGTGGCGGACGGCATTCAGGCCCTGCAGCAGACCGTGGTACGGTTCTGCCGCAGGGCCTGTTTGTTGAGCGCCGCGGCAGGGCGTGAGGGACAATGACGCGGCGGGACATCGAAGTTGGATTGCTGTTTTCGCGATCCGGTGCCTATGCGCCGATATCGCGGGCCGGACGCGCCGGCGCGCTGCGCGCGGTGGAGGCCGTCAATTCCGATCCCGGCCTCGACATCACCCTGCGTCCGGTTGAGCGTGATCCGCAGGGCGATGTCGATCTGTACCGCCCGCTTTGCACCGAGATCCTGCGCACGACCGGAGCGCGCCACGTCATCGGCACGACGACCTCCTGGAGCCGCAAGGAAGTGATCCCGGCGCTGGAGCGCGGCGGGGGCGCCTTGTGGTATCCTTGCCCCTATGAAGGGTACGAAGCCTCGGACCGCGTGGTCTACACCCATGCCTGCCCGAACCAGCACCTCATCCCGCTGTTCGACTGGGTGCTGCCACGGCACGGAGCACGGGCCAGCCTTGTGGGGTCCAATTACATCTGGGGTTGGGAGATGAGTCGCATCGCCCATGATCTGATCGCCGACGCGGGCGGCACGGTGCTGTCGGAACGGTATCTGCCCATCGGCGACACCGATGTGGACCGGCTGATCGACGAGATCGCGGCCACCCGGCCGGGCTTTGTGCTCAACTCGCTGATCGGCACGTCATCCTATCAGTTCCTGAAGGCAATGGCAGAACTGGCGGCCGAGGACCCCGCCTTCGCCCCGGATCGCTGTCCGGTCCTGTCTTGCAACCTGACCGAGTGCGAGTTGCCCGCGCTGGGCGCCGCGGCCGAGGGGGTCATCTCTGCCGGGCCGCATTTCGCCGGCTTCGCGGGCCCCGAGGCATGGGTGGCCCAGCCGCCCGGCGGGTTCGGTTCGTCGATGGAGGGGGCCGCGTTTCGCGCGGTATGGGCGCTGGCGCGGCTGCTCGCACATCGGCCCGGCGCCGAAGCGCTGGAACTGACCGACCTGCTGCAAAGCGATGAGGCCGTCGGCATCGACCCCGCCACGCATCATACAACCCAGCCGGGGCTGGTCGCGCAGGTGCGGCAGGGACGTTTCGAGGTCATCGAAGCGACCGCCGCGATCGCCCCCGATCCGTATCTGGCGCGACGCCACACCCGCACCCGATCCCGGCCACGGCTCACGATCGTGCGGTCATGAGCGGGCCGGGGACAGAACGGCGTCGCCGCTCGCCGCCGGATCTGGGCGGCGCGCATGCCTTTATCCTTCACCGGCCCAATCCGGCGGTGGATGCGTTGACGCGCCAGCTCACCGCGATCGGGCTTGAGGTCTCGGCATGCTGGCCGGAACTGCCCGCCACGGCGCCGGCGCCCGATTACATCTTCTTCGACGCCGATATGGGCCATGACGAGCAGTTTCCCTGGGCGGCCGGCGCCGCGCCGATGCCCCTGATCGCCCTCATCGGCTCGGAGGCGCCGGGGCGCGTGGCCTGGGCCATGGCGCAGGGGGCCTGCGGGCACATCCTCAAGCCGGTGGGTGATTCCGGCGTCTACAGCGCGCTGCTGATCGCGCGCGAGGTGTTCGAGCATCGCGCCGCGTTGAGCGCGCATATCGCCGGTCTCGAGCGTCGGCTCGGCGCGCGGCAGACGGTGGTGCAGGCCGTTGCGCTGCTGGGCCTGCACGAACGTGGCGAGGCCCACGCCTATAACCGCCTGCGTCAGCTTGCCATGTTCTGGCGCGTGCCGATCGAGGACGCCGCCCACCGCATTGTCGCCCATGGACGCGACCCCGTCGACGACAACGCCGCGCCACCGCGTCACCGCCGCCGCTGAGCGGCCCCATTGACCGACAGAGAGAGGGAACATGTGCAAAGCCTGTGATCATACCATCCACGCCGCCCAGCATCATTTCGGCTGGGACAACTCCATCGCGCCCGTATTGCGGGCCGAACCCGGCCAGACCATCCTGTTCAACTGCAAGGACAGCTCGGCCGGCCAGTTCGGCCCCGAATCCACCGTCGACGACGTCACCACGCTGGATTTCTCCAAGATCAATCCGGTCTCCGGCCCGGTCTGGGTCGAAGGGGCCGAACCGGGCGACGCGCTCAAGATCACTTTCGACAGCTTCACCCCGCAGCAACGCGGCGGCGCCGGTTTCGGCTGGACCGCCAATATCCCGGGCTTCGGCCTGCTCGCCGACCAGTTTCCCGATCCGGCGCTGCATATCTGGAAATACGACCCCGACAGCATGGCCCCGGCGCTGTTCGGCCGCGAGGGGCGGGTGCCGCTCAAGCCCTTTGCCGGGACCGTGGGCAATGCGCTGGCCGAGCCGGGCAACCACTCCATCGTGCCTCCGCGCCGGGTGGGGGGCAACATGGATATCCGCGATCTGGCCGCCGGCTCTACCCTGTATCTTCCCGTCGAGGTCGCCGGCGCGCTGCTTTCCATAGGCGACACCCACGCAGCGCAGGGGGATGGCGAGGTCTGCGGCACCGCGATCGAAAGCCCGATGGACGTGGTCCTGACGCTCGATCTGGTCAAGGGCGCCAACCTGAAGATGCCGCGTTTCACCACCCCCGGGCCGGTGACCCGCCATCTCGACGCCAAGGGCTACGAGGTCACGACCGGCGTCGGCCCCGATCTGATGGCCGCGTCGCGCGACGCAGTCGCCGGGATGATCGACCTGCTCTGCGCCACGCGGCAGATGCCGGCCGTCGAGGCGTACATGCTCGCCTCCACCTGCGGCGATCTGAGAATCTCGGAGATCGTGGATCAGCCCAACTGGATCGTTTCGTTCTATTTCCCGCGCTGCGTGTTCGAGTGATCGCGCAAAACCGGGGCGCTCTGCTCGAAAATTCGGCATGTGGTCGGGCTTGGGGCGCGCGCGGGCAAATTCGCGCTTGACCTTCCCCGTGCGCCTGCGGGAAGCTGCGTGAAATTCGGAAAGATCCGAGACGGCATTCGCGCCCTCGTTCTGCCCGCCGGTTCGCCGGCGGCGCAGCGCGGGGGCGTTTGCGTTTGGTGCCCGCTCGGACAGCAGGTCGGGGCGAAGCTAGGGGACGAGATGACCGAGTACGGGGGCGAGTCCGCAGTTGCCGCGCGGGGCGAGGAGGCCGACGCAGCGGTGCTGGATGTGCGCGACCTGGTGACCGAGTTCACCACCGACGAGGGGCGGCTGCGCGCCGTCGACGGTGTCAGTTTCAGCCTGCAGGCCGGGCAGACCCTTGCGGTGGTGGGCGAGTCAGGCTCCGGCAAGTCGGTGACCAGCCTGTCGGTCATGGGGCTTCTTCCCGCGCGCATCGGGCGCGTTGCATCCGGCAGCATCCGGCTGGACGGCCGTGAACTGACCAGCCTGCCGGAGCGTGCGATGCGCCGGGTGCGCGGCGATGCGATCAGCATGATCTTCCAGGAGCCGATGACAAGCCTGACCCCGGTCTACACCGTCGGCGACCAGATCGCCGAGGCGATCCTGACCCACCGCGACGTCAGCCGCCGCACCGCGCGCGCCCGCGCGGTGGAGCTGCTCGATCAGGTGGGCATCCCCGAGCCCGGGCTGCGCGCGCGGGCCTATCCGCACCAGTTGTCCGGGGGCATGCGCCAGCGGGTGATGATCGCGATTGCACTGGCCTGCGACCCGCGGGTGCTGATCGCCGACGAACCGACGACCGGGCTGGACGTGACCATTCAGGCGCAGATTCTGGAACTGCTGCGTGATCTGCAGAAGGAAACGGGAATGGCGATCCTGTTCATCACCCATGACCTTGGCGTGGTGGCCGAGATCGCGGATCGCGTGCTGGTGATGTATGCCGGCCGCAAGGTCGAGGAGGCCGGCGTGGAAGAGCTGTTTGCCAGCCCGCGCATGCCCTATACCATCGGCCTTCTGGGCTCGACGCCGCGTCCGGGGGTATCGGCCGCCGCGCCGGGAACCGCCCGGCGACTGCGCGCCATTCCCGGCAACATCCCCGGCCCGCGCGATCTGCCGCAGGGCTGTCCATTCCATCCACGGTGCGAGCACAGGCGCGAAGGGCTGTGCACGACCACGGTTCCCGCGCTCGAGGATGCGGGCGGCGGCCATCTCGTGCGCTGTGCCCGCTGGCGTGATGTCGCAGTTCGGGAGATGTCGGCATGAGTTCCACGCCGCTTCTGTCAGTGCGTGAGCTGCGTACGCATTTCAGAATCCGCGGGGCCACGCCCCTGTCGCGCAAGAAGATCGTGCGCGCGGTTGACGGGCTGGATTTCGACGTGCATCGCGGCCGGATCCTGAGTCTCGTGGGGGAAAGCGGATCGGGCAAGACCACCGCGGGGCGCACGCTGCTGCGCTTGATCGAGCCGACCTCGGGGCAGATCACCTTCGACGGCGCCGATTTCCGCGCGCTCGGACCGGCCGCGCTGCGCAGCGCGCGGCGGCGCATGCAGATCATCTTTCAGGACCCCTTCGCGAGCCTCAATCCGCGCATGAGCGTGGGCGGCATCATCGCCGAAGGAATGAAGCTGCACGGGATCGACGACGGACCACGCGACCGGCGTGACAGGGTGGCCGCCCTGCTGGAGCGCGTGGGGCTGAGTGGCGATCAGATGACGCGCTACCCGCATGAGTTCTCCGGCGGGCAGCGCCAGCGCATCGGCATTGCCCGCGCCCTGGCGGTGGAGCCGGACTTCATCCTTGCCGATGAGCCCGTCTCGGCGCTGGACGTGTCGATCCAGGCGCAGGTGCTGAATCTCCTGCAGGATCTGCGGGAGGATCTGGGGCTGACCATGATCTTCATCGCCCACGACCTGAGCGTGGTCGAGTACCTCTCGGATCAGGTGGCGGTGATGTATCTCGGCCGGATCATGGAGATCGCGGATGCCCGCGACCTTTATGCCCGACCCACGCATCCCTACACCGAGGCGCTTCTGTCCGCAGCCCCCGTGCCGGAGCCGGGCGCGCGGGGCCAGCGTATATTGTTGCAGGGCGAAACGCCGTCGCCCGTATCCCCGCCCTCGGGGTGTGTGTTCCGGACCCGCTGCCCGATCGCCGGGCCGGAATGCGCCCGATCCGTCCCACCGCTTCGCGACGTCGCCCCCGGCCACCGCGTCGCCTGTATCAAACGAGGTTGACGGGGCGTTCAAGGGTCAGCGCCCCGCGGGTCCCGGACCCGGAAAGACAGCATAACCCGACCCAACAGAGAGGGAGTAAACCCATGAAACGACTGTTGATGCTTTCCACCACGGCGGTCTTCGCCGCCGCCCTTGCCGCACCCGGCAACCTGTGGGCCGAACCGGTGCGCGGCGGCACCTTGCAGGTGGGCCTTGCCGACGATCCGCCCGAGATGGACCCGCATCTGACCAGTTCCAACGCGTCGCGCACCGTTCTGCACAATATCTTCGCCACGCTGGTCGAAGTTGACGAGGAGCTGCAGATTCAACCCGAACTCGCCGAATCCTGGGAGGTCAGCGAGGATGGCACCGAATACACCTTCCAGCTGCGCGAGGGCGTGACCTTTCATGACGGCACGCCCTTCGACGCCGAGGCGGTCGCCTTCAACTTCGAGCGCATGACCGACACCGATTTCGGCTCGGCACGCGCCGGCGAGCTGACCTTCGTCGAGGAGGTGACGGTTGACGGCCCGTTGCAGGTTACCGTGCGGCTCAGCCAGCCTTTCGGCGCCTTCCTGCCCGCGCTGGCGAGCTGGTCGGGGATGATGGTTTCGCCCACCGCGGCACAGGAAATGGGCGCCGATTTCGGTCAGGCGCTCGTGGGCGCGGGGCCGTTTCGCTTTGTCGAGCGTGTCCGCGACGACCGCGTGGTGCTGGAGCGCTTCGACGACTACTTCAAGGACGGGCTGCCGTATCTGGACGAGGTGATCTACCGCCCCTTCGTCGATGCCGAATCCCGCATCGTCAACCTCGAGACCGGCTCGATCCACATCATCAACACGGTGCCCGGCCGGGCGGTGTCGCGTTTTCAGGAGAACGAGGACATCGAGATGAGCATCGTCGGTGGCCTCGGCTTCCGCGGGATCTGGGTCAACACCCAGTCCGAGGAGCTGGGCACACCCGAGCGGCGCGCAGCGGTTTCGGCATGCATCGACCGCCGGGTCGTGGTGGATACGGTCTTCGGCGATGCGGCGGTGCCTGCGGTCGGTCCGTTCTCGCCCGCGACCTGGGTGGTCGACAGCCCCGAGGAGGCGCCGCACCGTGACCTTGACCGGGCCCGCGAGCTGCTGGAAGAGGCGGGTGTGCCGGACGGCTTTTCCTTTCCGCTCCTGATCACGCCGGACGACGAGAGCATCCGCGTGGCCTCGATGTATGCGGCCATGTGCCAGGAGGTGGGCATCGATATCGAGCTGCAGCAGGTCGAATTCGGCACCATCCTCGCACGTATGGGCGAGGGCAACTACGCCGGCGCGCAGATCGAGCTGAGCCCGCGCAACGACCCTGACCTCAGCGCGCATCCGTGGTTCCACACCGATGGCGGCGTGAATTTCAGCCACTACAGCTCGGAGGAGATGGACCGCGTTCTCGATGCCGCGCGCGCCTCGGTCGATCAGGACGAGCGCCGCGAACTCTACCGGGAGGCGCTGGAAATCTTCAACAGGGATTTCCCCTACATCTTCACCTACCACCTGCAGGAGATGAAGGCGTTCCGCAGCGAGCTGGAGGGCTATCGCCACATCCCGGACTCGATGATGCGCTTCGAGGATGTGTGGCTCGCGGCTGACTGACGCCGTGCAATCCCGCGCCGCGGCGGCACGACCGCCGCGGCGCCCGTTATTTCTGGCAAGGAGACCGCGCCGTGGCCCTGTTTGTCCTGCGCCGCTTCATGGGCATGATCCCGATCCTGTTTCTGATCACCATAGGCGTGTTCCTGGTGATGCAGGTGCTGCCCGGCGATCCGGCGCGCATGGTTCTCGGCCAGGAGGCCACCGAAGAGGCCCTGGCCGCCGTGCGTGAACGGCTGGGTCTGAACCAGCCGCTTCACATGCAGTATCTGTCATGGCTGGGCAATGTGCTCACCGGCGATCTGGGCCGGTCGATGGTGGACAACACACCGGTCGCCGGCATTATCCTGAACGCGCTGCCGGTGACGCTGCAGGTCACCGGGCTGGCGCTGATCATCGCGCTTCTGATCGGTGTGCCCACCGGCGTTATCGCCGCCACCAGCCCCGGCCGGATCGGCGACGGGTTGGCCAGCTTTGTCGGCCTGACCTGCATTTCGCTGCCGGGCTTCTGGGTGGCGATCCTCATGCTCTATATCTTCTCGCTCTATCTCGGCTGGCTGCCGTCCTCGGGCTTCGTGCGCCTGTCTGTCGACCCCTGGCAGAGCTTTCTGCATTCGCTGATGCCCGCAATCGCGCTGGGGCTGCGGCCAGCAGGCATCTTCATGCGACTGGTGCGTTCGAGCATGCTGGAGGTGATGAAATCGGATTACGTGCGCACGGCACGGGCCAAGGGGCTGGCGAGCCGCGCGGTGATCCTGCGCCACGGGCTGCGCACCTCGCTGATTCCGCTGGTCACCATCCTGAGCGTGGAGTTCGCGGCCCTGCTGGGCAATGTCGTGGTGATCGACACGATCTTCGGATTGCCGGGCTTCGGGCGGCTGATCTTCAATTCGGTGCTGCGGATGGACCTGACGATGATGCAAAGCCTGGTGCTGATCTTCGCGGTGGCGGTGATCGTGATCAACCTCGTCACCGATATCGTCTATTCGATCCTCGACCCCCGCATCAAGGAGCGCTGAAATGAACCGGGTCCTGCGCAGGATGCTCCGCCGCCCGCTGGGGGCGCTGGGTCTCTTCATCGTCACGGCGCTTGTGGTGCTGGCGATCTTCGCGCCGCAGATCGCGCCGCATGAACCGACACAGCCCGATTTCGCGGCGATCCTCGCCCCGCCCAGCGAAACCTATCTGCTGGGCACGGACGAGCTGGGCCGCGACATTTTCAGCCGATTGCTCTATGGCGCGCGGGCGTCGCTGCAGGCGGGGCTGATCGCGGTGCTTCTGGCTGCGGGTATCGGCGTGCCGATCGGGCTGATCTCGGGGTATTTCCGCGGCCCGCTCGACGAATTCCTGGTGATGCGGCTGACCGACGCGATGATGGCCTTTCCCGTGATCGTGCTGGCGCTGGCGATGACGGCCGTTCTGGGCCCGAGCCTGACCACCGCGATGGTCGCCATCGGCATCGTCTATTCACCCATATTCATCCGGCTGGCCCGCGCGCAGACCCTCAGCATACGCGAGACCGAATATGTCGAGGCCGCGCGCGCCCTGGGCAACCGCCACATCGGGATCATGCTCAAGCATGTGCTGCCCAACATCGCGAGCCCGCTGGTGATTCAGATGTCGGTGAGCATGGCCACCGCGATCCTGGTGGAAAGCGCGCTGAGCTTTCTCGGCCTCGGTGTGCAGCCACCGACGCCGAGCTGGGGGTCGATGCTCAGGCTTGGCTCCAACTACATCAACGAGGCGCCGATGATCTCGTTCTGGCCCGGTCTGGCGATCTTTATCGCGGTGCTCGGGATCAATCTCTTCGGTGATGCGCTGCGCGATGTTCTGGACCCGCGCAACCGCTGACGCCTGAAGCGCAGCAGCCGGCCCCACGCATCGGGCCGGCTCCCGCTCGGTTCCGTGCTGGTCAGCCCTATTCGGGATAGAGGATGCAGGCCGCCTCATGCCCCTCGCTGATACGACGGCGGCGCGGAGAAGGCGTTTCCTCGAAATTCAGCAGCAGCGCGTCACCCGCTTCCTCGATCTGCGCGGCCTCTGCAAGGCTTTGATGACGCGCGCGCATGATCTCGTCGATCTGCGTGCGCGCGGCGGTCGTTCCGCCGGGTGCCGGGATGCGCACCGACAACCCTTCGCGGCGCGGCGTCCCGAGTGCCGGACGCGGCTTCTCGGCCAGGTCCCAATCCGCGATGGCGGCGATCACGTCGCGCCCCTCCCAGCCGCAATGCACCGTCGCGAGCGGACAGCGCGTGTGAAAGTTGCAGCCATTGGGCGGATCGATCGGCGAAGGAATCTCGCCGGCCGCCTCCAGCGGCGGTTTGACAACGGCCGGATCGGGTTCGGGCGAAGCGTCGAGCAAAAGCTGCGTATAGGGATGCTTGCGCTCGGAGATCACGGTCTCGGTGGGGCCGATCTCGACGATCTCGCCCAGATACATGATCGCGGTGCGGTCGGCGACGTAGCGGATCGTGGGCAGGTCGTGGCTGACATAGATGAAGGAGATCCCCTGCGTGTCGCGGTAGCGGCGCATCAGGTTGAGCACCCCGGCACGGATCGAGACATCCAGCATCGAGACGGGCTCGTCGGCGACGATGAAGCGTGGCTCCAGAACGATGGCACGGGCGATCGCCACGCGCTGGCGCTGGCCTCCGGACAGCTCGTGCGGGAAGCGTTCGAGATAGGTTTCGGCAGGCTTGAGTCCCGCGCTCTCGAGCACCCTGATCACCTGGGCACGTTGTTCGGAGCTTTTCGTGATCCCGTGGATGCGCAGCGGCTCCGCGACGATACGCTCGATGGTGAAGCGGGGATTGAGCGTCTGATACGGATCCTGAAAGACCATCTGCGCGCGCCGGCGAAATGACTTGAGATCCGCCCCCCGAAGCGCCGAGATATCAACACCCTCCGAAACGATGTGCCCGCCGGTGATGTCCTGCAGCTTGACGAGCATCTCGCCCGTCGTGGTCTTGCCCGAGCCGGACTCGCCCGCCAGGCCCAGGATCTCGCCCTCGCCCAGCGTCAGGTCGATCCCGTCCACGGCGCGCACCACCTCGCGCTTGCCCCCGAAGAAACCGCCGCCCGGATCGAAATGCTTGACCAGCCCGTCGATGCTGAGCACCTCGCTGGCCAGTGTCTCGGGCGCGCGCGGCGCGGCCTCGGCGAGATCCTCGCCCAGCCGCTTGCCGACCGCCACCCAGGTTGCGTTCTTCGCGGCAGTCTCGCGAAACTCCTCGACCTTGTCGGGATAGTGACAGGCCGCGTGCCGCCCACGCCCCACCGCAGCGAGCGCCGGGTCCTCGGCGCGGCAGCGATCGGTCGCAAACGGGCAGCGCGCGGCAAAGCGACAGCCCGCCGGCGGGTCCAGCAGGTCGGGCGGCGTGCCGGGGATCGAGATCAGCTCGCGCTGCGCGCCCTCCAGCGTGGGAAAGGCGTTTGTCAGCCCCATCGTATAGGGGTGGAAGGGCTGGCCGAAGACCTCGCGCACCGGCCCGGTTTCCATGATCTTGCCGCCATACATCACCGCGACGCGGTCGCAGGTCTGCACGACGACCGAGATGTCATGCGTGATGAAGAGCAGGCTCATGCCGTGCTCGCGGCGCAGCCGGCCGAGCCGCGCGAGGATCTGCGCCTGCGTGACCACGTCGAGCGCGGTGGTGGGCTCGTCGGCGATCACGAGGCGCGGCTCGAGCGCCATTGCCATGGCGATCACCGCGCGCTGCTTCATGCCGCCCGACATCTCGTGCGGATAGGCGCGCAGCCGCGCGGGCTCGATGCCGACCGCGCGAAACAGCTCTGCCGCCCGCGCCATGCCCTCCTTGCGGTCGATGCGGATATGCGCCTGCATCGCCTCCAGGATCTGATCGCCCACGCGATACACAGGATCGAGCGCGTTCATCGCCGCCTGGCTGATCCAGGCGATGTCGTTCCAGCGCACCTTGCGCATGGCCTCGCCGGTCAGCGGCACCAAATCGGTGCCGGCAAAATCGATCCGCCCGCGCGGGATCGCGCCGTTGGGCGGCAACAGCTTGAGCATCGCCTTGGCTGCGGTGGTCTTGCCGCAGCCCGACTCGCCGACAAGGCCCAGCGCCTCGCCCGGCGCGATGGAGAAATCGATTCCGTCCACGGCACGCACCGGGCCCGCCCCGGTGCGGTAATGGATCGCGAGATCCTCGACGGTCAGCAGCTTGTCATTCATTGACGGGCCCGCAATCTGGGGTTGGCGATCACTTCGAGCGAGCGCGAGATGAAGAACACCGACATCACCGTGAGCATGATGAACGCCCCCGGCGGCAGGTTCCACCACCAGGCCGTGCGCCACGCCCCCGACAGCCGCGCGTCATGCAGGATGCCGCCCCAGCTGATCGATTGCGGCGCTCCGAGCCCGAGGAACGACAACGTCGCCTCGGCGATGATGGCCGCCCCGGTGATGATGGCGAGTTCGAGAAAGACGAGCGGGAGCACATTGGGGAAGATGTGCAGATACATGATCCGCAGATCCGACGCACCCGCCACCCGCGCCGCCTTCACGAAGGGCCGCTCGCGCAGGGACAGCACCTGCGAGCGGATCAGCCGCGCCACCGTGCGCCAGGTCAGAAGCGCGATGGCGAGGATGATGATCAGAAGGCTCGGCCCGAACAACAGCACGAGGATCAGCGCGAAGGGCTCGGTCGGGATGCCGTAGAGCACGTCCACCGTGCGCATCAGGACCGACTCGGTCCGGCCGCGGAAGTAGCCCGCGATCAGTCCGACATTGGTCCCGATCAGCACCACGAGCCCGGCGGCGATGAAGCCAACCATGAGCGCGATCTGGCTGCCATAGACGTTCTGGCTGTAGAGATCGCGGCCGATATGGTCGGTGCCGAACCAGTGATCGGCCGACGGCGGTGCGAGACGGTCGACGAAATTGTCCGAGCCCAGCGCCAGCATCTGATCGCCGCTCACCAGCAGGGCGCGGAAATGGCGCTCGGACTCGGTGACGGCGAGATGCCAGGCCTCGCCGTCCCACTCCATGATGTTACCGCTGCGGCCCACCGTGATCGCGGCGCCGTCGTCGCCGATCCAACCGGCACGCAGCGCGCGGGTATCGGGTGCAGGGTCGCTGACCCAGTCGGCATCGGGACCGGGACGGCGCAGGATCGTTCCGCGCACACCCACCACCAGCGCGGCGCCGGAGTCGGCGACGTGGATATGGTTGAGATCGCGCGAGGATGGCAGGCGCAACAGCTCGGTCGCATTGTCCTCGGGGTCGATGCGGATGACGAGACCGCGTTCGCCAACCGCGAGCATCGTGCCGTCATGGTCGCGGGTCACCGAATAGAGCGGAAACCCCCTGCCCACAGGGCTGTCGAGTTCGGTGATCGTGTCGTTCTCGACGTCGAGGAGCCAGATCTGCTCGCCCGCGCCGGTGATGAAGGCCGTCTGCGCGTCATGCCAGGTCACGCCGTGCAGCTCAGCCTGCGGGTCGGGCGCATCGATCGCTGTCCAGCGGCCGTTCTCCTCGATCAGGATGGTGCCGCGTTCACCGACGATCAGCGCGCGCCCGTCGGGCGAGAACGCGACACCGAAGAGATCGGCGTCATCGTCGTGGTTCTGTTGTTCCCAGTCGCCGCGGTTCTCGCGCCCCCAGACCGTGCCGCCGCGGCCAACCACGACATCGCGCCCGGCATGCGACGCCGCATCGTTGAGCGCGAGCGTGCCGAGGCTCGGGCGCAGCGCCCAGCGATCCTCCGAGCGTTCGAGCACCGAGCCGTCCTCGATCTCATTGACGGCATGCGGGTCGTGCGTGGCCAGAAGCGGCGCGAAGAGCGCCATCAGGATCACCAGCGACAGCACCACAAGGCCGATCATGGCCATGCGGTCCTGTGCCATGAGCCGCAGCGGCTGCGCTGCGGCACGCAGGAAAGGTGGCAGCGTCATTGGAACGTCACCCGCGGATCAAGGGCTGTGTAGAGAATGTCCACCAGCAGGTTGAGCGTGATGATGAAGGCGGCAAGCACGAGAAAGCTCGCCTGCGCCAGCGGAAAGTCCGAGGTGCCCACGGCGCGGAAGATCTCGCGCCCAAGCCCTGGCCAGGAGAACACCACCTCGACCGCGACCTGCCCGCCCGCGGCAAGCCCGATCGTCACCGCAAGCTGCGTGACCACGGGCAATAGCGCGTTGCGTGCGGCGTGGTTGTAGAGGATGCGGCGCTCCGGCAAGCCCTTGGCGCGCGCCATCTCGATGAAATCCTCGCCATACACTTCGAGCATGGTGTTGCGCATGATCAAGAGCGGCGAGCCGAGATAGAACAGCGCCACCACCAGCGCCGGCAGGATCAGATGGTGCAGGAAATCGAGCGTGAAGATCTTGTCGAGAAAGCCGTCCGCATCATAGGGCAGCGTGCGCATCCCCGAGGTGGGAAAGGCCGACAGCCAGACGCCGAGCACAAGGATCAGGATCATCCCGGTCCAGAACGGCGGCGCGGAGCGAAACATCAGCCCCAGCGCGATGCCGCCCGTATCGGTGCCCGTGCCGCGCTTCCAGGACAGGAACGCCCCGAGCGGCACACCGACCAGATAGGCCAGCGCAATGGCCGGGATCATCAGCACCATGGTGTTGGCAAGCCGCTCCCACACCACCGACGCCACAGGCGCCCGGTTGGCGAAGGACAGGCCGAAATCGCCCTGCACCGCGTTCCACAGATAGAGCAGATACTGCCGCCAGAGCGGGTCCTCGAGCCCGAATTGCGCGCGCACGGCGGCACGCTGCTCGGCGTTGAGCCCCTCGGTGATCAGCGCCGCCGTCGGGTCCGGCAGACCGAGACGGAACAGGAAGAACAGGATCGTGGCGATGACCCATAGCGAGAAGATCGCCTGGAAAACGCGCCGGATCAGAAAATTGCGACGGCTCATCGCCGGCTCCCCAGACGTGGCCCTCGCCGCCGCAGCGGCGAGGGGTTGTTCAGATGCGGATCAGCGGACGAGCATGCCGTCATCGTCCCAGGAATAGCCCGCCGCCTCAAGCTCGGCGCGTGCCGCCTCCATGTCGAAGTCGAAGCGCTCGACGAAGGGGTTGTGCCAGAACTCGTTGACCGGTGCGATCACGCTGGTGCCCACTTCGCCGCGCCCTTCGAGCAGCACGTTGACCATGCGTTCGCGGTCCATCGCCATCGTGAGCGCACGGCGCATCGCGCGATCGTCGAAGGGCGCGCGCCGCAGGTTGAAGGTGAAGTGGAAGTAGCCGAAATCGGGCACGCTGACGACGGTGAGATCCTCGTTCGCCTCGGCAAGCGGGATCTGCCCCGGCTCCATGCGCCAGGCGGTCATGTCCACCTCGCCGGTGTCGAGCGCGGTGAAGACGCCCTCGGCATCCGCGTAGATCAGGAATTCGACCCCATCGACATTGATCGTGTCGGCGTGGAAGTGATCGGCGTTCGTGGTCAGCGACATGAACTCGCCGCGATCATAGCGGTCAAAGACGAAGGGACCGGAGCCGACGGTGGGGATCTCGTCCGGCGACAGCTCCTGAGGGTCCTCGATATCGGCCCAGACATGCTCGGGCAGGATCGGGATCTGGCTGAGCGTGATCGTCGCGAAGCTCGCCGACGGTTCGGTGAGGTTGAAGGTGATCTCGTGATCGCCGGTCACCGCGACGCTTTCGATCGGATCGAGGTAGCTGTCAAAGTAGCTGTAGGCCGAGTCCATGTAGTAGTTGAAGGTGAAGGCCACGTCCTCGGCGCGCACCGGCTCGCCGTCATGGAAGTTCATGCCCTCGCGCAGCGTCACCACGATGGTGGTGTCGTCCTCGGCAGTGACGTCGGTCGCCGCCCAGTCCACCGGCTCGACCTCGGGCGACAGGCGCACGAGACGGTCGTAGTAGAGCCGCATCCACTTCCATCCCCATACCGAGGTGGAGTTGAGCGGGTTGATGTTGTCGGGCTCCTGCGGACCGCCGATACGCAGCGTGGCGCGCTCGCCCACCGGCTCGGCCTCCATCGGGCCCCACTCCGAGTAGAGCCCCTCGCCCGCCATCGCATTCATGTTGGTGAAGGTTGTGTTGTTGTAGGCGACGACCTCGTCACGGTGGAACAGCACCACCACCGGGACATCGGGCATGTAGAGCTCCTGCATCTCATGCACGATGTCGCGGCGCGCCTGGGCATCGAATTCGCGCGATTGCGCGTCGAAGAGCTCGTCGTATTCGGGGTTGTCATAGCCGCCGGGGTTGTTGGCGCCCGGCGCGGCCTGCCGGCTGTCGAGGGTGCCGAGGAAGAACTGCGGATCCAGCCGGTCCACGCGGCCCGACCAGCCGAGGATCGTGGCGTCGAAATCCTGCTCGGAATAGAAGCGGTCGAGCAGGGTCGAAAACTCCATCGGCGTGACGGTCACGTCCAGCCCCAGCTCGCGCCATGCCTCGGCGATGATGAACGCGCCCTCATAGCGGATGGGGTCGTAGGATTCGGTCGTGGTGTAGATCTCCACCGGCGCCACGCGTTCCTGTGCCAATGCCAGCGCCGGCATCGCGGACGCAAGCACCAGCGACAGCGCCGTTGTGCGGACTAAGTTTCGGTGAGTCATCGTCTTCTCCCTGTCTGTCCTGTTAAGGGTCACCCCATGGCGGGCGCGAGAGCGATCTGTTGTTCTTTTCGGCCACTCTTTTCCCGCCCACGTGGAATTCGCACGAGGACGCGCGCATGGATGAGTGCGGACGCTATTGCCCGGCAGCGGGAGGGTCAACCCCGCTTCCCCGTCTCGGGAAGCGCCGGATCAACTGTTGGTGAGAACTGCACTGGGGGCGGGGACGGTAAATCGCGACCCGTCGCACGGGCCGAAGCGCGTCATCGCAGCCGCTTGAACAGCCGCGTACGGTCGTAAAGGGCCTCCAGTCGCTCCAGCCGGTCGCTGGTTTCGTTCCAGCTGCGCTGCTGCACGGCGGCCAGAAGCGCCTCCACGATGGCGACCAGCGGAACCAGCGAGTCCCATGCCGAAGGCGCCTCGACATGGCATGGCAGTATGTGCTGGGCAAAGCTGGCGGCGGGTGACACCCAGCGATCGGTGATCAGGACCACATTGGCGTTCTGATCCCGCGCCAGCTCCACCAGCTGCAGGATCGACGGCTCGTAGCGGCGGATATCGAAGGCGATGACCAGATCGCCCGCGCGCATGTCCAGCACCGCCGGCGGCCAGGTGTTCGGCAGGCTCGACAGCAGCGTCACATCCTGGCGCATCACCTGCAATGCCGTGGCCATGTAGTCGGCCACCGAACGCGTCAGCCGGCCGCCGATCATGTAGATCTGGCGCTCGCGGTCCGACAGGAGCTCGGCGGCCGCGTCAAAGCCGACCGGATCCTGCTGACGCAGCGTCGCGTTCACGTTCTCGGTCATCTTGTCGGCAAAGACATTCAGGATATGCTCGTTCGGCTCGGCCCCCGCCCACTTGTCATGCTTCGACAGCGGCGAGGCCAGCCGCTCCCCGAGCTCGGAATGCAGCTGCGCCTGAAACTGCGGAAAACCGTCGAAGCCCAGCTTTCGGACCATCCGGATCACGGTCGGGCTGGAAACCTGCGCCGCGCGGGCCACCGACGCCACCGATCCCAGCGCCGAGACAGGGAAATTGCTCAGGATATGGGCCGCAAGCTGGCGTTCGCTGCGGGTCAGATCGGGCATGGCGGCGCGCAGCCGGGTTTCGAGCGTTTCGGGAACGGACATCGCGATGGCTCCGGCGTGGAAAGACAAGATCGGACCAGATTTGTTCACTTCATTACAGAAAATCAATGAGCGAAATTAACTTGACATTTTCCGAGGTGCCGCCGCAGGCTTGGCCAAGACCGATTTCAGCGAGGTGCTCCAGCGACATGTCGCCCACTGCCGCTACAGACGCTCGGGAAGACGGGGCCAAACCCGACAGGTGGCCGGGCAGGATCGAACGCTGGTCCGCATCCGGGACACGCGGGCAGGACCGAACAGCGCCGCCCGGCCTGATCCTGATCTGCGAGCACGCGTCGAATGCCGTAGCGGGCCCCTGGGGCGATCTGGGGGTGGGCTCCGAGGTGCTGGCCGATCACGTCGGCTGGGATGCCGGCGCGCTTGGCCTCGCGCGGGCGCTGGCGGAACGGCTGGCCGAACGCTGCGGCGGCACCGAGCTGGTACATGCGCCGCTCTCGCGGCTGATATGCGATCTCAACCGCAGCCCCGAACGCCCCGACGCCATGCCCGATCATGTCGAACGCCACGACATTCCCGCCAACCGGCAGCTGCCGGCACAGGCACGGCTGGACCGGACAGAGGCGATCTACCTGCCCTTCCACGCGACCGTACAGGCGCGCACGGCCCGTGCGCTGGCGCTGGGCGCGCGGCCGGCGATCGTGACGATTCATTCCTTCACGCAACACTGGCTCGGCACCCGGCGCGAGGTCGAATTCGGCATCATCCATGACGACGACCCCGCGCTCGCGCTGGCAATCATGGCCGCATCGGCGGAAACCGGGCTGACCACCCGCATGAACGAACCCTATTCGGCGGCCGATCACGTGACCCACACGCTGCGGCTGCAGGCGCTGCCCTACGGGCTGCCGAACGCGATGCTGGAACTGCGGCGCGACCTGATCGCCTCGCCCTCGGCCGAGGCCGCGATGGCGGACCGTCTTGCGCCGGTTCTGGCGAAAGCGATCACCGAGATCAAAGGTGCCCCATGCCGGGCTTCCTGATCGCCTATGTCCGGTGGGTCGAGGCGGTGAATTACCGCGTCGGCCGGATCATGATGTGGACGCTGTTCGCGCTCATGGGCGTCCTGCTGTGGGGCGCCATCGCACGCGGCGCCTTCAGCCCGCAGATCTGGACCGACGAAATGGCCCAGTTCATCCTGATGGGGTACTTCATGCTCGGCGGAGCCTATTCGCTGCAGATGGGCTCGGCAGTGCGGATGGATCTGTTCTATGGCAGCTGGAGCGACCGGACCAAGGCGGCCGTCGATTCGGTCACGATACTTGCGCTGATCTTCTATCTGGTGGTGCTGCTGTGGGGCGGCATCGACAGCACCGCCTATTCGCTGGAATACGGCGAGCGGCGGCGCGGCATCTGGCGGCCGTATATGTGGCCGATCAAGATGGTCATGGTGGCCGGTATCGTTCTGATGATCTTTCAGTGCACGGCGATCCTGCTGCGCGACATCGCCCGGCTGCGCGGCATCGAGATGGACCCCGCACCCGGCGATCCCGCGACGTCGCCCGAGGGCGGCAGGAACGTTCCCGGCGGGAGGGACATCTGATGTCCTATGACATGATCGCCATCCTGATGTTCAGCTCCATGCTGCTGCTTCTGATGACCGGGCAGCGCATGTTCGGAATCATCGGGTTTGTCGCAATGGTGGCGGCGATCGCGCTTTGGGGCGATCGCGGCGGATACGACCTCGCATTCGCGCAGACCATCAAGCTGATGAACTGGTTCCCGCTGATGACGCTGCCGATGTTCATTTTCATGGGCTACGTGCTGTCGGAAAGCCGGCTGGCCGACGACCTCTACCGCATGTTCCATGTCTGGATGGGGCCGGTTCCGGGGGGGCTGGCGATCGGGACGATCCTGCTGATGGTGCTGGTTTCAGCGATGAACGGCTTGTCGGTCGCCGGCATGGCCATCGGCGCGACCATCGCCCTGCCCGAACTGCTGCGGCGCAATTATGACAAGGTGATGGTCACCGGCGTGATCCAGGCCGGATCGAGCCTGGGCATCCTGGTGCCGCCATCGGTGGTGATGGTGCTTTACGCGATGATCGCGCGTCAGCCGGTGGGACAACTCTGGCTGGCCGGTGTCCTGCCCGGACTGATGATGGCGGCGCTCTTCATCCTCTACATCGCGATCCGCTGCCGCTGGAACCCCGCTCTCGGCCCCGTCCTGCCGGCCGAGGAGCGCGCCCGGGTCAGCCGCGCCGAGAAGATCCGGCTGCTGCGCGCCGGGCTGCTGCCCCTGATGATATTCGCGGTGATGATGGTGCCCTTCATCATGGGTTATACGCGGCTGGTGGAAAGCTCGGTCATCGGGGCGCTGGCGGCGACGATCGCGGCGATCCTCAAGGGGCGCATGACCTGGCGCGTGCTGGAGACGACCACGCGGCGCACCCTCGCGATTTCCTGCATGTTCATGTGGATCATCCTTGCGGCGCTGGCCTTCGGGGCGGTGTTCGACGGGCTGCGCGCGGTGGACGCGCTGCGCCAGCTCTTTCTCGAGGATATCGGGCTGGGCCCATGGGGCGTGCTGATCCTGATGCAGTTGACCTATCTGATCCTCGGCACCTTCCTCGACGACACGGCGATGCTGGTCATCGTCGCGCCGCTTTACGTGCCGCTGGTGGCGGCACTGGGCTTCGATCTGGTCTGGTACGGGGTGCTCTACACCATCACCTGCCAGATCGCCTACATGACGCCGCCCTTCGGCTACAACCTGTTCCTGATGCGCGCCATGGCCCCGCCCGAAGTGTCGCTGATGGACATCTATCGCTCGATCATCCCGTTTGTCGGCGTGATGCTGCTGGCACTGACGCTGGTGATGGTCTTCCCGCAGATCGCGCTCTGGCTGCCCGAGACGCTCTACAATCGATAAGGCGCCAGACCGAAACCACAGAGGCGGGACAACCGCCCGCACCATCCCGAACCAACCCGCTGGAGGTAATGACAATGACCAGGTTACAGACAACACGGCGCAAGCTGCTCACATCCGGCGCACTCGCGGCCGGCGCTGCCACCCTTGCCGCCCCGGCCGTGCATGCACAGTCGCCGATCAGATGGCGGCTCCAGACATATGCCGGCGCGGCGCTGGGCGCGCAGGTGATCCAGCCGGCGGTCGAGGCATTCAACCGCGCCGCCAATGGCGAGATGGAGATCGAGCTGTTCTTTGCCGATCAGCTTGTCCCCACCGAGGAGCTGTTTCAGGCGATGCAGCGCGGCACCATCGACGCGGTGCAGTCGGATGACGACTCGATGATGTCGCCCACGCCGGTCACGGTGTTCGGCGGCTACTTCCCCTTCGCCTGCCGCCACAGCCTCGACGTTCCGGTGCTGTTCCACGACTGGGGCCTCAACGAGATCTGGGACGAGGCCTATTCCGCCGTGGGCGTCAAGCACATCTCGGCCGGCGCGTGGGATCCGTGCCATTTCACCATGCGCGACCCGATCCGCAGCCTGAGCGACCTTGACGGCAAGCGGGTCTTCACTTTCCCCACGGCCGGGCGGTTCCTGGCGCAGTTCGGCGTGGTGCCCGTGACGCTGCCCTGGGAAGACGTGGAAATCGCGCTGCAGACCGGGGAGCTCGACGGCATCGCCTGGGCCGGCATCACCGAGGCCTATGAGGTCGGCTGGGCCGATGTCACCAACTACTTCCTGACCAACAACATCTCGGGCGCCTGGTGCGGCAGCTTCTTCGCCAACATGGAGCGTTGGGACGAGCTGCCCGAGCATCTTCAGGAAATGCTGCGCCTGGCCTTCGACAGCTCGCACTATTATCGTCAGTACTGGTACTGGGGCGGCGAGGCACGCCTGCGCACCGGCGGCGGCAAGCTTGATCTGACCACCATCCCCGACGAGGAATGGGCCACTGTCGAGCGCGCCGCGCAGGACTTCTGGGACGAGATCGCCGACGAGGGCGAAACCCAGGCGCGGGTCGTGTCGATCCTGCGCGAATACAACCAGATGATGGAGAACGCCGGCCCGCCCTACCGCGCCGGCTGAGACAAGATGGCGGCGGCCCTGCACCACGGGGCCGCCGCCCCGGTTGCAGATTTTCGACCCCGGCGTTGTTACGGGGTGCCCACACCAGCAAAGAGGCCCAAATGCCCGGCAATCTGAGTTTCGACGCCCTCAAGGATGCGGTCGCCACCGGTGAGATCGACACCGTTCTTGTCTGCTTTCCCGACATGCAGGGCCGGCTGATGGGCAAGCGCTTTCACGCCCAGCATTTCCTCGACAACGCCCATGACGAGACGCATTGCTGCAACTACCTGCTGGCCACCGACCTGGAGATGTACACCGTCCCCGGCTATGCCGCGACGAGCTGGGCGGCAGGCTATGGCGATTACGTCATGAAGCCCGACATGAGCACGCTGCGCCGCATCCCGTGGCTCGACGGCACGGCGCTGGTGCTGTGCGATGTGCTCGATCATCACACACATGAGGAAATCGCCCATTCCCCGCGCGCCATCCTCAAGCGCCAGGTCGCCCGGCTGGAGGCGCTGGGCTACCGCCCGATGATGGCGACGGAGCTGGAATTCTACCTCTTCGAGAAGAGCTTCGACGAGCTGCGCAAGGCCGGCTACCGCGACATGGCGCCGATCTCAGGCTACAACGAGGACTACCACATCTTCCAGACCTCCAAGGAGGAGGATGTGATGCGCGCCATCCGCAACGGACTTTTCGGCGCCGGCGTGCCGGTCGAGAACTCGAAGGGCGAGGCCGATGCCGGGCAGGAAGAGATCAATGTGCGCTACGGCCACGCGCTCGACACCGCCGATGACCACAGCATCGTCAAGAACGGCTGCAAGGAGATCGCCTGGGCGAAGGGGCGCGGGCTGACCTTCCTGGCCAAGTGGCACCATGATGTCGGTGGCTCGTCGAGCCATGTCCACCTGTCGTTGTGGTCGCTCGACGGTCAGCCCGCCTTCCTCGACGCGGATGCGCCGCACAGCATGTCGCCGGTGATGCGCCAATTCACCGCCGGGATGCTGAAATATTCAAACGATATCACCTACTTCCTCGCGCCCTATGTCAATTCCTACAAGCGGTTCCAGCGCGGCACCTTCGCGCCCACCCGCACCGTCTGGTCGGTGGACAACCGCACCGCCGGCTATCGCCTGTGCGGTGAGGGGACAAAGGCGGTGCGCATGGAGTGCCGCATCGGCGGCTCCGACCTGAACCCCTATCTGGCGATGGCGGCGCTGATCGCGGCGGGGATCAGGGGGATCGAGGACAAGCTCGAACTCGAGGAGCCGCTCTCGGGCGATGCCTATGACGCCGATATCGGCCACATCCCCGGCACGCTGCGCGACGCCGCCGATGCGCTGGAGGGCTCGGCCATGCTGCGTGCGGCGATGGGCGATGCGGTGGTCGAGCATTATGTGCGCGCCGCGCGCTGGGAACTGGAGGAACATGAGCGCGTGGTCACCGACTGGGAGGTGGCGCGCGGATTCGAACGGGCCTGAGGGCCGAACGCAGAGGACTACATGACGAAAACCCTCAAATGCATCTCTCCGATCGACGGATCGGTCGTTGCCGAGCGCCCGGTGCTGAGCCGCGCTGACGCCGAGGCCGCCATCGCCCGCGCCCGCGCCGCACGCGCTGATTGGGCCGCCCGCCCCGTGGCCGAGCGCGCCGCGCTGGTGGCAAAGGGCGTCGCCCGGCTGGGCGAGATGAACGACGAGATCGTGCCCGAGCTTGCCCGCCAGATGGGCCGCCCCGTCCGCTATGGCGGCGAGTTCGGCGGCATGAAGGAGCGCGCCGATTACATGCAGGAGATCGCGGCGGAGGCCCTCGCCCCCATGGTGATCGAGGCGAGCGACAGCTTCGAGCGGCGCATCAAACGCGAGCCGCATGGCGTGGTGCTGGTGATCGCGCCCTGGAATTACCCCTACATGACGGCGATCAACACCGTCGCGCCCGCGCTGATCGCGGGCAATGCGGTGCTGCTCAAGCACGCCACGCAGACGCTGCTGGTGGGCGAACGCATGGCGCGCGCCTTCCACGAGGCGGGCGTGCCCGAAGAGGTGTTCGCCAATGTCTTTCTCGACCACGACACGACATCCGACCTGATCGCCGCGCGCGCCTTCGATTTCGTCAATTTCACCGGCTCGGTAAATGGCGGGCGCGCGATCGAGCGCGCGGCGGCGGGCACCTTCACGCCTGTCGGGCTGGAGCTGGGCGGCAAGGATCCGGGCTATGTGCGCGCCGATGCCGATCTCGACGCCGCCGTTGACGGGCTGATGGATGCGGCGATCTTCAACTCGGGTCAGTGCTGCTGCGGGATCGAGCGGATCTATGTCCATGAGAGCCTCTATGACGCCTTCGTGGAAAAGTCCGTGGCGCTGGTGTCCGGGCATGTGCTGGGCGACCCGCTCGATACGGCCACCACCATCGGCCCGATGGCGAACCGCCGCTTCGCCGATGAGGTGCGCGCCCAGATCGACGAGGCCGTGGCCGCCGGCGCCACCGCGCATATCGAGACGATGCCCCCCGATGATGGCGGCACCTATCTCACCCCGCAGATTCTCACCGGCGTGACGCATGACATGCGCGTGATGCGCGACGAAAGTTTCGGCCCCGTGGTCGGCATCATGCCGGTGAAGGACGACGAGGAGGCGCTGGCGCTGATGAACGACTCGCCCTTCGGGCTCACGGCCTCGATCTGGACGCGCGATGCGGCGCGCGCGGCCGCGCTGGGCGGGCGCATCGACACCGGCACGGTGTTCATGAACCGCGCCGATTACCTCGACCCGGCGCTGTGCTGGACGGGCTGCAAGGATACCGGGCGCGGCGGCGCGCTGTCGGTGATCGGCTATCACAACCTGACGCGGCCCAAATCCTACCATCTGAAGAAGGTGACGATATGAACGTGCCCACCACGAACTGGTCCTATCCGACCGCGATCAAGTTCGGCTGCGGGCGCATTGCCGAACTGGCCGAGCATTGCCGCGCGGCGGGCATGTCGCGGCCGCTGCTGGTGACCGACAAGGCGCTGTCGGCGCTGCCGATCACCGCGCGCGCGCTCGATATCCTCGATGCCGGCGGGCTGGGCCGGGCATTGTTCGACCAGGTCGATCCCAACCCGACCGAAGCCAATATGCAGGCCGGGCTGGACGTGTATCGCGCCGGCGGGCATGACGGGGTGGTGGCCTTCGGGGGCGGCTCGGCGCTCGATCTGGGCAAGATGATCGCGCTCATGGTCGATCAGCCCGTCAGCGTGTGGGAGCTGGAGGATATCGGCGACTGGTGGACCCGCGCCAACCCCGACACCATCGCCCCCATCGTCGCCGTACCCACCACCGCCGGCACCGGCTCGGAAGTGGGGCGCGCGGGGGTGCTGACCGACAGCGCCAGCCACGCCAAGAAGATCATCTTTCACCCGAAGCTGATGCCCGCGGTAACCATCTGCGACCCGGAACTGACGGTCGGCATGCCCGCCTTCATCACCGCCGGGACGGGGATGGACGCGCTGGCGCATTGCCTGGAGGCTTATTGCTCGCCGCATTACCACCCGATGAGCCAGGGCATCGCGCTGGAGGGGCTGCGGCTGGCCTTCGAGAACCTGCCCCGCGCCTATGCGCAGCCCGACGATCTGGAGGCACGCGCGCACATGATGTCGGCCGCGATGATGGGCTCGGTGGCCTTTCAGAAGGGCCTGGGCGCGATCCATGCGCTCAGCCATCCGGTCGGGGCGGCGTACAACACCCATCACGGCACCACCAATGCGGTCGTCATGCCCATGGTGCTGGCGTTCAACCGCAATGCCATCGACGTGCGTATCGAGCGCGCGGCGTCCTATCTGGGCATGGCCGGCGGGTTCGACGGGTTCGTCGCGCGCATAATGGCGCTGCGTACCGAACTGGGCATCCCGGAGAACCTGTCTGCACTCGGGGTCGAGCGCGACCGCCTCGACGCACTGACCGACCTGGCCCTGACCGACCCGTCCTGCGCCGGGAATCCGGTGCCTCTGACGAAGGACAACACCCGCGCGCTGTTCGAAGCCTGCATGTGATCCCTGCGCCGGTGCAGATATGCACGGGTTCCGGGCGGGTCGAGCCGATCAACGCGACACGCCCCGTCCGCACATTCGGTCCGACGGGCGGTGCCCGGTCCATCCCTTGAAGGCGCGCCAGAATGCCGTCTGGTCGGAATAGCCGAGGGCGGCTGCCGCCTGGTTCATGTCGAGGCCGGGGGTGCGCAGATAGCCCTCGACGATTTCAAGCCGCCGCGACCTGACAATACGCCGCAGGGACGTGCCTTCCGCGCTGAGTCCACGCTGCAGGGTGCGCGGCGTGAAGCCGAGCTCGGCCGCGATGGCGGCCAGCGTGACCGGACGCTGGCCAAGGTTGCGCGCGACAAGGCGGCCGACACTGTCCGAGAGCGAGCGAGCCTGTTCCGGCACTGAAAGGTCGCCCACATGCCGCTCGATCAGGTTGATCAACGCATCATCCTCGCCCCGATGAACCGCGCGAAGGCCGTCGGGCGCCAGAATCAGCCGATTCGCCCCCTGGCCAGAACGCACCGGTGCGCGAAAGACCGCCTCCAGCGCCTCCGATCGGGCGCTGGCGCAATGCTCGAGCTGGACCTCGATGGGCCGCCATTGCGGATCAAAGGACATGCGGATCAGCCGGCTCGTCGCGGACAGGGAAAACTCGGTGTCCTGAGCATGCCCGCGCAGGCGCGGATCGCGGATCTGGTAGCTGAGCGCGACGAGCCCGTCGCGCTCGACAAGCTGGATATCCGTGGCGCTCTGCAGTGCCGAAACGCTGTGCGTGAAGCGCTCCAGCCCGGCCCGGATCGTGCCCGATTGCTGCATCAGAAGGCCCATCGGGCCAAGATCGGCGGGCCGGATCCGCTGTCCGAGCCGCGCACCAAGCAAGGGATCCCCGGCGAGTTGCGCGGCGTCCTCGAAGAGCCGCAGATAGGCCGGCAGGGGGATCGCTTCGTAAGGATCGCGCATCTTGCGCGGGTCAAGACCGTGGAGGCGCAGCAGCGCGTCGAGACGCCCCTTCGCGCGATCGAAATACTGGCGCAGTGGCGCGAGCGAAGCCGCCCGCAGCGACGGCGTGGCGGGCAACGGTTGCGACTTGAGCGCCTGCGCAGTCAATTCTCGCCCCTTCAGGCCGGATGGCGCGAATTATCGAATATTTGGCACATTTCGCAATAGGTGCAGTCGCGATCTGCCGTATCATGATGTCACACAGCGGAGGTCCGACAATGAATCAGGAAGCCAAGCAAGCCGACAGCACCGATGCAGCCGTGAAGCACCCGCTCGACCCGCTGAGCGTCGATGAGATCAGGCGCCTCAAGCAGATCCTCGTCGCCGCGGGTCATGGCGGCGAGAACATCCGCTATTCCTATGTGCTGCTGCGCGAACCCGACCGCAAGACGCTGGAGAATTTCACCCCCGGTGACCCGGTGCCGCGCGAGATCGGAGTGCTCGTCACCGATGTCGCCGCCAACGCGGCGCGCGAGATGGTGGTGGACATGGGCAGCGCCGAGATCATCCATGACCGCGCGCTCGACCCGCGCACGGATGGCTGGGGTCCGGTGCTGGATGAGGATTACGAGGCCGCCGAGGTCATCGCCAAGGCCGATCCGCGCTACGTCGAGGCCTTGAAGAAGCGCGGCATCGAGAATCTCGACCACGTCTTCTGCGCGCCGCTCTCGGCGGGGGTGTTCGGCTACGAGGACGAGGTCGGGCGCCGGATGATCCGGGTGCTGAGCTTCTATGCCCCGGACCTCGACGCCGTTCACGCGCTGTGGGCGCATCCCATCGACGGTATCGTGTGCCATGTCGACCTGACCGGACGGCAGGTGCTGCGGCTGGTCGATACCGGCTATACACATGTGCCCGAACAATCCGGCGACTACCTCGACCCGTCGATCACCGGCCCCACCCGCGAGAGCATGAAGCCGCTGCGCATCACCCAGCCGGAAGGCCCGTCCTTCACCATGGCCGACAATGTGCTGGAATGGGAAAACTGGTCGATCCGGGTGGGCTTCAACGGGCGCGAAGGGCTGACGCTGCATGATATCAGCTTCAATGACCGGGGCACGCCGCGCTCGATCCTCAAGCGGGCCTCGGTTGCGGAAATGGTCGTCCCATACGGCGAGCCGCAGCCGACGCATGACTGGCAGAATTATTTCGACGCCGGCGAATATCAATTCGGCCGGCTGGCCAACAGCCTGGTGCTGGGTTGCGACTGCCTGGGCGAGATCCGGTATGTCGACGCCACGGTCGTCGACGATTTCTGCAACCCGCTGCACATCAGGAACGCGATCTGCATCCATGAAGAGGATTTCGGCACGCTGTGGAAGCACAGCTGCATATTTTCCGGTCGTTCCGACATGCGGCGGCAGCGGCGGCTGGTGGTGTCGTTCTTTGTGACCGTGGGCAATTACGACTACGGCTTCTACTGGTATTTCTATCTCGACGGGAAGATCGAGCTGGAATGCAAGGCAACGGGGGTCGTCTTTACATCTGGCCGGCCCGAGGGCGATTATGAATGGGCGACGGAAATGGCGCCGCGCCTCGGGGCGCCGCAGCACCAGCACCTGTTTTCCGCGCGGCTGGACTTCGCCGTGGACGGGTTGAAGAACCGGGTGGACGAACTGGACATGCAAAGGGTGCCCAAGGGCCCCGACAACCCCGTCGGCAATGCCTTCACGCGCAGCGAGACACGCCTGCGCACCGAGGCCGAGGCGCAGCGGCAGGCTCGCAATGAGGTCGGCCGGCTCTGGCGCATTTCCTCGGCCGAGCGGACCAATCATGTGGGCACGCCCACCGGCTACGTGCTGACGCCCGAGGGTCTGCCGGTCTTGCTGGCCGATGACGCGGCCTCGATCACCGCGCGGGCGGGCTTTGCAACCCGCAGCCTCTGGGTCACGCAGTATCGCCGCGACGAGATGTGGCCGGCTGGCTACACGCCAAATCAGCATCCGGGCGGTGCCGGCCTGCCGTCCTACGCAGCCAACAACCGCAGCGTGGACGGCGAGGACATCGTGGTATGGCACAGCTTCGGGTTGACGCATTTCCCGCGCAGCGAGGACTGGCCGGTGATGCCGGTGGACTATGCGGGCTTCAAGCTGCGGCCCGAGAACTTCTTTGACCGCAACCCAACGCTCGATGTGCCCGCAGACCCCAACGGGGCAACCTGCCACCATGGAACCGACGCCGCCGAGTGACGCAGCGCGGGATCAAGCGACCCGTGCGCGCTCGATGATGGCGGCACTGTCGGCGTCATGATCGAAGGCACCGAAATGCCCCGACCAGCCGGGGCGCAGCCGCGTGGCGATGAACAGCTCGGCAACCGGCGCCGGCGCGTAGCGCAGCAACAGGCTCGCCTGCAGGGCATGCGCCATGCGTTCCACCACATGGCGCGCCATTCCTTCCTCCGAGGGAAGACGGCGCAGACGTGACGCCAGTTCCGCGGCCACGCTGTCCAGCGCCGGCTCACCCGGCGCCCGTGCCAGTTCAGCGAGGAAGGCATCGACCGTCGCCGGTTCGCGCTGCACCGCGCGAACCACGTCGAGGCAGATGACGTTGCCGGTGCCCTCCCAGATGCCGTTGAGCGGCGCCTCGCGATAGAGCCGCGCCATAAGGTGGTTCTCGATGAATCCGTTGCCGCCATGACATTCCAGCGCCTCGCTGACGAAGGTCGGCGCGCGCTTGCAGGCCCAGTATTTCGCCACCGGCGTCGCGATGCGGCCTAGCAGCCGCTCATGCGCATCATCGTCCTCGCGGTCCAGCGTGGCGGCCAGGCGCAGGCCCATCCACATCATCGCCTCGCTCTCGACCGCCAGATCGGACAGCACGCTTGCCATGATCGGCTGATCGGAAAGGCGCTTTTGAAATGCGGTGCGGTTGCGGGTGTGGTGGATGGCCTGGCTCAGCGCCTGGCGCATCAGCCCGGCCGAACCGACGGCAAAATCCAGGCGGGTCAGATGCGCCATTTCGATGATCGCGCGGATACCCCGGCCTTCCTCGCCGACAAGCACGGCCTCGAGGTCGCGAAACTCGACCTCGGACGAGGCGTTGGATCTGTTGCCGCATTTGTCCTTGAGCCGCTGCAGTTGAAGCCGGTTGCGCACGCCGGACTCCAGCCAGCCGCGCGCCAGAAAGCAGGACACGCCCATTTCGGTCTGGGCGAGCGTCACGAAGAGATCCGACTGCGGAACGGAGAAGAACCATTTGTGACCGGTCAGCAGATAGGTCCCCCCCGTTCCCCGCCCCTTGCCGGCGGGGCGCGCCGTGGTCTGGGTACGCCGCAGATCGGAGCCGCCCTGCTTTTCGGTCATCGCCATTCCCACGGTGATCCCGGTCTTGTGTTCCGCCGGGAGCGGGCGCGGATCATACTCCGGCGCAAGGATCCGCGGCTCCCAGTAGGCGGCGATTTCGGGAGCGTGGCGCAGCGCCGCCACCGAAGCGAAGGTCATGCCCATGGGGCAGCAGATGCCGTTCTCACCCTGGTTCCAGAGGTATGAAAGCGCCGCGCGCGCCACATGGGCGCCGGGTCGGCCTGCGGTCCAGGCCAGCGAATGGGCTTCGGTGCCAAAGCACTTTTCCATCAGGCTGTGCCAGGCCGGGTGGAACTCCACCTGATCGATCCGGTTCCCGAAGCGGTCGTGGGTCATCAGTTCGGGCAGGAGCCTGTTGGCCTGCCGGGCGAGGTGCTGAACCTCTGCCGACCCCACCATTTCACCGGCGCGAGCAAGCCTTGCCCCCGCCCAGTCACCCCCGAAAGCGGCCACCGCCGCACCGAGCGCGCGATCCCCGCCATAGGCATCATAGCCGGACAGGTCCCCGGGCTGGTTGTAGACGTCGTGGGTGGCGAATGTCGCGGCGTCTGCCATGCCGGTCCTCCTGTTCCTGCCGCCCCGGAAGTGGCTGCCCGACACGCCTCGGAAATGCCGAACAGGCGTCACGATCACCCGAATTGAGGCCCCGATCAAGCATTGCGACGCGCCGGCTGCGCTCGCCGCCGCTCTCGTGCCGGTTCGCTTTCTGCTGTATGGTGCCGGGCGCGCCCTCTGCGCGAGGGGCGTAGCTGAAAAGGGACAGGTTCTGATGACGCAGGAAAACCGTGCGGCCACGGCGTCCGGGGGCCGCTCGCATCTCGGCGCCGGCTCACGGATCGCGGGCGAGTTGTATTTCCCCGGCACCGTCGAGCTGCCGGGACTTGTGAAGGGACGGGTCGAGGCCGCGGCCATCGTCATCGAGGAAACCGGAGAGGTCGAGGGCGAGCTGCACGCCGCCAGCATCACCATCAAGGGACGGTTTTCCGGCGATATCGCGGGCGGCGCCGTCCGGCTGACTGAAACCGCCCGCGTGCACGCCGACATCAGCTACGAAAGCCTGACCATCGACATCGGCGCCGAGCTGGATGGGCGGTGCAAAATCCGGTCGCCGAACAAGGCCGGCATGCCGGAAGATCAGGAAAACCGACCCTCCGCAGAATAGCGCGGCGCCACCGTGATTTCGCCGCCAGGAACTACGCGCGGTGGGGATGTGCCCCGGCCGCGCCGTTTGCCCTGCCCGGCCCCGCCGTCACGTCGCCATTCGCGGTCTCGACAGGCCGGTCGGGATCACCTCGTATCCCGGCTCCTCCGGCTCATCGTCAACCATCTCGTCGGGAAAGCCCGGCGCCAGGATCTGCAGGCCCGTCGCATCCTCAAGGCGGCGGATGATGTTGGGCGAAAGCTCCCGGTCGCCATAGCGGGCGATGCCGTCCTCGAAGATGCTCAGCAGCAGCGGGCTGACCTCCAGCGGCACCCCCGCATCCTCGGCGATCTTCTGAAACAGGCCGATATCCTTTTTCACCAGATCCATGGTGAAGGAAATATCGCGCGAGCCGTTCAGGATCACCTGGCTTTCGGTTTCGTGCACGAAGGATGTGCCGGAACTGATCTTCATCGCCTCATAGGCGGTATTCAGATCCATGCCGGCGGCCTTCATCGTGACCAGCGCCTCGCAGCAGGTCAACAGATTGGCGGTGGCCAGGTAGTTGGTCATGACCTTCAGCACCGAGGCGGTCCCGATATCCCCGGTATGCAGAACCCGCCGTCCAAGGGTTGTCAGCAGCGGCAGGATCCGTTCGAACGTCGCGCGGTCGCAGCCCGCGAAGATGGAGATGTTCGCGGTGTCCGCCCGGTGGCAACCGCCCGAGACCGGGCATTCGGCCGCGGCCCCGCCACTTGCCGCGACAAGACTGGCGAGCCGCTTGACCTCGGTCGCGTCGGTCGTCGACATCTCCATCCAGGTCCTGGTTGCGTCGATCTCCGGCAGCATGGCCTCCACCACGGCCGCGGACGCTGCCGGCGAGGGCAGACAGGTGATGACGCTGTCGCATCTGCGCATCATATCGGCAGGATCACCGGCGGCCCCGGCGCCCCGGGCGACGAAATCGTCCACGAGGCCCGTATCGAGGTCGTACACTGTCAGGTCGAAACCGTTTCGCAGCAGACTGCCTGCCAGCTTTCCGCCGACATTGCCAAGCCCGATGAAACCTAAACGCATATTGGCTGCCTTTCTCTGGTGGGTTCGCCCCCACTGTGAATAAGTCGCTGCGCTGTTTGAAGCGATACCTGTCCGCAACCTGGGCGGCCTCATGGCACGCAACCCGCGCGACTCCCTGCAAAAGTCCCCTTGGCGCCGCTTTTCGTCCAGATTCCGGGATTAACCAAGGTTCAACGAAGCCTCTCGGAGGGAAGCATGGATTTTTCTTTGCGGCAGTTTTTCGGTCGTGACGGCGGCGCCGTCACGGTCGATTACGTTCCGCTTGTCTCGGCGGCGGTCGCGCTTGGTGTGGCGGCGGTCGGGGCCGTGTTCACCGGGGCGCAGAATGCCGGCGACAATGTCGGCGAAGCAACCCGCAGCGTCGAGGTGGGCGGACAGGCGGACACCGGCGGGGGCGGCGGCGGGGCCGACCCGACGCCCCCCGCAAGCGGCGGCTCGGGCAGCACGCCGGGCGGACCCGGCAGCTTCGTTCCGGGCGAGGGCGGCGGCTCCGGCTGCCAGGGCGTGCCCGGCGTGTCCTGCTCGGGGCTGGGGGACGGCACCAATCCGGGCGCCGGCAGCGACAACAACAATGCCGGCGACACCCCCGGCGGCTCGGGGGTGAACAACCCCGGCGGCGGAGGTGGCAACAACTCCGGTGGCGGCGGCGGAAATTCCGGTGGCGGCAACAGCGGCAATGGAAATTCGGGCCAGGGCAACGGATCCGGCAATTCCGGCGGTGGCGGCAATAACGGCCAGGGCAATGCCGGGCAGGGCGGCGAACAGGACGGCGGCGAGGATGGCGGCCTGGCCGAACCCGATTTCGTCGTTCCGATGCACACGCTTTCGGACGCGCCGGGGGATACCATCACCTCCGATGGGATCTCCTTTCGGGATATGGGCGTGTTGTCGGGGGGGCCGCCGGTAGGGTTCACCGTATCGGGGGACGGCAATCCCACCCTGCGGGCCATCAATGGCCAACACCGTTCGGACGGCCGCATTCAGCCCAACCACACCACCGAAATCACCATGGATACACCCGCCTGCGGGGCCACGAGCACCGCGGTGATCCAGTTCGAGGACGGCCAGACCGGGATCTGGCAGGTCTCCCGCCCCTCCGGATCGGGCGGCTGCTGAGCGGATCGCAAGCCCCGGACGGGGCGGGCACCGGGGGGTCAGGGGCGCGCACGGCGCCCCTTTTTCATGTCGCACCCCCGGCAGGGCGGGGGCGCCGGCGCGGGATGCGGGGCGGGGCGCGGCGAATCGGGGGCACCGATTCGGCAAAATGAGGCGAGTTTGTGGCAGCCGGCACAACCCTGAATGGAGATTGACACAATTTTGCCGGAGCCGCTGTTTCCGAACCCACAACAGACACCCCGATCATGGCGGAACTTCGTCACTAATTGAGAACAAACCGTGAGAACGTGGCCGAAATGCGGCCAGAATTTGACTCAAATCAGTTTGCGATGTGGCGGGGCGGTGGTAGGGTCAGAACCCATTGATCTTGCGCCTTCGGCGTGATTCAGGCTCCGCAAGGAGACTGAACGATGAGCAACCTTTTCTGGCTGACCGACGCGCAGATGGCGCGGCTGCAGCCCTTCTTTCCAAAGAGCCACGGCA